>JAABUN010000529.1_pt1 | contig 97907 bp, 104 predicted proteins | sample 5559311 | NCBI WGS metagenome assembly JAABUN01 (sample SAMN10711877, study PRJNA513370) | rock metagenome | isolation source: Antarctica rocks | place: Antarctica: Victoria Land, Siegfried Peak sud | reverse complement strand
TGGAGGGGGTGGGGGTTGGAGGGATGGAGGGGTTTAGAGGGAGGGGGCTTGGGGTATGGTGAGTTCGTCGTTAGGGGGGGGGGGGGGAGGAGTTTCGGACCAGGTATGAGTTGAGTATGTGGGTTGAGTTTTTTAGGGGGAGGGCGATGGTGTTTTTGTTCTGGATTTGAGGGTGCAGGGGAGGGAGGGGTTGGGTGAGTTGATAAAATATCTTGTCATGTACTAAGGGAGTGCAGATGTTTCGTGGTTGGTTTAAGTGTGTAAGTAAATGTTGTTATTCGCGGCACAGTGATGATGATTTTGCTGAAGACAACCCTTTCTGTTGTTCGTGGTGTATGGGTATCTTATCCGTGGAAAACAAGAGTCGAGGACCTAACCTTTCCCAATGCGCCTGAATTGGGAAAAGATATACCATAATCCGCCGTTTTGTCCGGGTATATCAGTGACAAGCCCGGTTCTCTTGGTTCCGTCCCTGCATCTTAAACATCGACATGCACCATGATCTCGACCTCACACCCGTCCTCTGCGAATTTACCCGCTTCCCTGTCCCACCCTTTCCGGATATCCCCACAGAAGAGAGTCCAGTCCCGAGGCCGACCCTTCCGAATCAGAAGCCGCTTATAATTCCAGGGGTAAGTTGCCGAGACTGCTCGCAGTCCGGTAGCTGTCCTGCCTTTGAGGTTACATTCGCTGATCAAGATCTCGAAGAAATGTTCCAGCGTCTGGCAGTCTTCGAGAGCGACATTGGCAGGGGCTCGGTTGCGCTGATGCTCTACCGAGACTAGGAGTGATGTTCTTGCGACGGCTTCTCGAGATAGACCTTCGAAGGTGGAGCTCTGGGGATCGGGGGGATGTCCGGCTTCAGTTTTGGGCAAGACCGCGGGTTCTGTAATGGAAGGTTCTGGGTTAATTGATGCCGACTGAACAGATGAGACAGCTGCTACAGCCAGGCGCTTATGCAGTCGAGAAGAAGTTTGACCCTCATCTTCACTTGGATGCCCTAAGTCGATGACATCGTGTCCCGCCACCGCTTGTTATTGACGGCTGGAGGAGGGGATGGAGGAATTGAAGCAGCCATCGTCGACCGCCGGGCCTGCCTGCCCGTCTGGTTCTCTGAGGGCGGTCCAGCGTAAGGCACGGCTGGGACGCGCATCCTTGGAGCGGGGTTGCTGAGAATAGCTAATGTCCGCTGACTAAGATTCTGCCTTGGCGGAGGTATTGATCTACCTTTCTGACTTTGGATGATACCGTAGAGATAATCGTGTCGAGCTCGTTCTTGTTCGCCTTCTATGCCTGCGAATTGACTGCTTTTGAACTCTTCGTGCCATATAATATTGGTCGAAGCCTTATTCGCATACTGTTTACCGGCACTGTCGTAGAATAGTGGGTGCAGCCGCCCTGCTTGTCGAGGTGTTAGAGTAATCCAGACATCGGTCCCGTCATCTCCACAAGTACCGATGCGCAGCCGGTCGTGATGGATGGGATGGAACACCATATCAGCACCCTCTTCTGGGCCCGGACGGGGATGACTCTCAGGACGAGTATCGGGGGCTGAGCCTGTTCCTCGCGTGGGATGTCCTGGGTCCACCGGCGCAGAACTTCTCTTTGGATCTGGACAGTGTTTTGGAAAAATGTCTTATAAAACTATCGCTGAAAAACTGACCGAGCACTGCCGTAGGACTACCCTAGATGGTATCATCCGATACATCCAGGTTATCAAGATGATGCTCTTTCCAGAGATCCACTGCCATCACAACGTCCTTGAGCTGGACACCAACCATGTTCTTACACATGCGTGGGAAAAGCTCATCCCTACGTATGAGTTGTAGTCAGTAGTCCGGACGCCATGGTTGATAAGGGGGCATGCTCCCAAAGCTAGTTCCCAACGGAACACTGTGAGGTTGATATGGCAAAAAGGGTACGTCTCTTCAATGGTACTCCCGAACAGACCGCATATAAGTCACAGATGGGATACGGAGATGATGAGAGCCTAGAAATGTGCATTACCTGACGTTTCTGTGAACCCGCTGGAAGGACAGGATAACATCGTAGATTTTGTCCTCGGTCACAATCGGTCCACCATTATTCTTGGCCCACCGGTTATGATGATCATCCCATATAAAATTGTCTCTGATCTCCGCGAGCTGGGCCAATGCTGTGACCTTATCGCAATCCGTGCGACGCAGCGGGGCTTCACGGGACGACACCGACAGATAATGCCACGCTACCGACCTTTTCGTCAAGTATGCATTGAACGCATGTCTGGCGTCAGTGAGTTGCTTTGGCGGTTTTTGATCCCCACGGCTCGAGTGGGTGTCCATGCTGCGCGTCGCTGTGAGTATCAATTGAAAGAGTGACGTCCCTTTGTTGACGCGAGGTTTAAGTATTTATGTTTAGGCGTTCTATAATTCTTGTCGCGGAAATAAATCATTAAAGTGTGTGTTTATAGGTAGCGAGGGCGTGAACCAGAAGTAAGTGTGGACCGGAAGGGGGTGAACTCTTCTAACCAGCCTCTCGATACGCAGATCATAGCCAGCTATCTCAAACTTATGACAGTTGGAATGAACCAAAGGATTTGTAGGATCATATCTCCAAACTACCCCAGGACACAGAAACACCACCTACCTCAATCACAACACATCTTGAAACGTACCGATTCCACGTGAACCTAAAGGCTTTTGTACAAATTGCCGTCCCATTGCTTGGACTATGAAAGCCGCCACCACATCAGGCGTTATGCCTATCGAGTATCCAACTCACGCGTTACTTTATAGTGCAAGATGAGTAGCGCCGGGTAGCTTCGCCGTCTTATGTATATATTCTAATATCTGCGAACAGGGATCGATAGAGACCCGAGAGTTAAGCATATAAAGTAGGTGATTGATGATTGGAGAGTACTATGTCATTGAAACCAGACCCAGTGGGGATAATCCCACCATCAATCAATTCTCACGTTGAATATGAAGTTAAGTAGTATGAAACACAAGGGAGCGTCATAGTAAATTTCTTTGACTCCTGAAGATTCGAGATATAGGGAAGGGAAGGGCGAATATGACCGTGAAATATTGTTGCAAGCTAGCCTTAACCTCCCATAAATCAAAAGCCATCAAAACATCAAAAAGAGAGACAACAATCGCTCTCACCTTCCACCCTTCCGCTCGCCAGAAACAGAAAGCCAAAGCAAGAAAAATCAAATTCAATCATATGAGATAACTCGCTCGCTCGCAAACTGAAGGGAACCCAGTATCTTCGCCATCGCCACAACTTGAACCCCAATGTCACTAAAACCATTCTAACAAATTTCCAACAACAACCACAACAATATCTGATCCAAAATCCCACCATCATCAATCAAGCACAAAACTCTTCGGCATCCCACTCAACCAACCCTAAATCGGGACCAACCCACCCAACCCACCCAACCCACCCGCCCTCGTAATCTTGTGATTCATAGCCGGCCCGCATCTAGAACACCATATGTCCTCGACGTCATCGACGCCTTCGTCAATTTTGAGAGATGTGCCGCATTGGGTGCAGAGACGGCTGGGGGAGAGGGGTTCGTTGTTTAGAACTTGTGGTTGGCGGCTGTCTCCGGGGGCGGCGTTAAAGGTGGGATTGGGGGTGGTGTTGGTGGAGGCGTTGGGGGAGGGGTGTCGGGATGAGATACAATTGCCCATTTTGCGTAGATGGGGTGTTTTGGATAGGTTGGTGTGGTGGGTGTATGGAGCTGTGGACTGGAAGTAGATTGAGGGACTGTGAAGTGTTGCATTTGTCCACTCAGGGGTTTGAGATGGTTTGGTGAGAGAGATGTGGGTGGTGAGAAGTTGTGAGGATGCTGTGGGGGAGTGGTGGAGAAGTAGTGAATTATATAGACATTTAGAGGAGCTCTTTGTGTATGGGGGTTAAGACAGCTCTGATGTTGTACACGGTTACACTGTGCGATGGTTCCAGATATAGGAGTCATGCTCCGGTTTCGAAATAGATAAGCAATTTATAACGGATCTTGAAAGGAACGAATCAAAAGCCTTCGGTGAGGTTTCAGAGGTTACATCGAGCAAAGAATTCAAAGCCACTTAGCTGTATTTACACACTTATCGGAAGTTGAGGCTAAGAATAAAACTGAATTTCTGCATCCAAAGAACGTCGACCAGTGTGTGGGTTCTCTTGGGTACGGTAGTACAGGGAGCATTGGCTTGATAAGTGACTCAGGTATCAGATCTTGTATTCGGACTCCGCTTTATATGCATCTATGGTATTACTAGTAAGAAGTATGATCGGCAGGGCTTCAAGCGGCGAGCCCAGCAGAGTCGTCCTGTCGTGGTTCCCCAGCTGCTTCGAAGCAGCCGCTCTGAATCCTAATGGCTTGCGCCGAGGACCCAGCCGGTCCCCAAGTGACATTATGGCCACGTCTTCGCATGGACTCTACTGTCATGTTATTATATGTCGGTTCGAAAGTTACTTTATTTGGAAGCAGCTGATCGTGTAAGCGCGGCTGCTCGAGCGCCTCGTGTACAGTCATTTCACCCTCTAGAATACTCAATGCATTCTGGATGACTGTGGTAATGATTCTTGACCCTCCGGAAGCGCCCAACACTGCGAAGAGGGTTCCGTTGGCGAATTCGACCATTATGGGTGTAATGGATGACATGGAACGCTTCCTGGGTTTCACATAGTTTGCTGGAGAAGGATAGTATCCGAAGATGTTGGAAACATTGGGGAGGGAGAAGTCGTTCATCTCATCATTCAGAATCACGCCTGTCTCGGGTACCATCACTCTTGAGCCAAAGAAAAGGTTCACCGTAGTAGTGAGCGACGCAGCCAAGCCGGATGCATCTGCCGTGACTACATGAGATGTTCCATGGTTCTCATGGCTCTCAAATCCATCCGGATCGTACTCCGAGATATTCAAGGTATGTCTGTCCGATATTCTGGCCCGTGTGTCTGCCGCAAAGCGTTCACTGAGCATTTCGGCTTCGATGGATTTTGTTTCCTTATTGAAGTCAGGGTCGCCGAAGCTTGCCCTTTTGCCATACCCGAAACGGATAGCTTCATCCATGCGATGTGTGCCCAAAGGTTGATCTTCTCCAAAGTCCTCATATCCCTCGAGAACCTTCAAGACGCTGAGCACTACAGCACCAGATGCAGGAGCCCCACAGCCATGCAGCTTGTAATTCTTGTAGACGATCTCGGCTGGTGTTCTTGATATAACATTGTAGTTTGCCAGATCTTCCATTGTAATGCTGCCATTGCTATTCTGTAATGCCTGCACTGTAGCATTTGCCAACGGCCCCTTGTATAATACGTCCGGTCCTTGAGCTGCAAATGCCTCCAACGTATTCGCATAACGTTTCCGTGTCATCAAGTCGCCTGCTCCAAGGCGTGTCCCATTGGGCGCGAAGTCTTCCGCCCATGCAGGATCCTTGGTCAAAAACTCCGATTGGTAGAATCTTGTCGACAGCTGCATGGCTTTATCAAAGTCGCTTGTGACAGCGAAGCCCTCACGAGCTAGCTTTATGGCTGGTTGGCATACAAAGGGGAAAGGAAGGGTGCCGTATTTCTTGTGGATGTAATGAAGCCCTTTTGGTTCCCCAGGGACACCACTGTATCCATTCAGCCATGGTGTGGGTCGGGAAGGCCACCATACCTGGCTAGTCCCCCGAATAGTGATCCATTGACATTGCCACGAAACATATCTTCGAAAGCTGCGTTTGGTGCCGTTTCGCGGAAATCAATTGACTCATAATTGCCATCAGATGAGCGAATCAGTGCGAAACCTCCGCCTCCAAGACCGCTGTGATGGCTATCTGAGGCTTGTCAGCACATCCAATGCTTCATCGCGTCGGAGGGTCCTACCAGTGACCCCAATGCAAAGGACCGATCCAACAAGCTGTGCACTCGTTAGACAGTGTGACGTAGAGCATGTATTCTAGATTGACCGACGGCATCAACGGCATTCCCACCAGCCTTCAGCAAATCAATGCCTATCTGGCTGCATACTTTGTTCTCCGAAGCCACTGCACCGAGCCTATCATTGCCTATTTGTTGATTGGGATTGTTTCCCAGTGACTTCTGCACGTCGAAGTTGCCAGCATGTATGAAAACGACAAGACTGGCCAAACCGAGCAGTAGAGAGGCTCCTGATCTGTTCATCCACAAGGTCAGCATATCAACAAGGGGAATAATGGATGACCTGTAACGCGACCCTACAACATGCGATAATACAAATTTAGCGTGTGCAAGACTCTTGCGACTCCGTAGAACAGTTCTGTTCTATGCTCTTGGCGCGGACAACCCCCAAAGCCTCAACATAGTCCTCGTGGCTTGTTCGACTTATTATCTCTTTTAAGTATTACATGTATTAGAAATTGAGGCAGTCAGCCCTACCATACTAGTGGCTTAGTAATAGAAACACCAATTATTTTTATAATACCTATATTCTTACTTCCTTAGAGTATTATTTATATAGCTTATTATTATATTATTTAATAGGTTATAAGGCCTAGTTATATTACTACCTATATAATACTCTCCTATATAAGTATTATAGTACCTTACCTATAATAGGGAATAGTCTATTAGTAGTAGTAAAGAAAATCTACTTATAATAGTTAATAATATATTTACTTATAATAGAACTAATAAAATAATAGATAATATTATAAAGGATATCTACTAGCTAAATAAGATCTTAATCCTCTCCTCCCTTAACTATAAAAAATAGTTTATAATTAACTAAGTAAAATTATAGGTAAAAGGTAGAATATATATTCTTAAAAAATCTAAGAAAGAATACCTTATATTATTCCTAGATATACCTCCTTTAGAATATAATAAGCTTAAAGGAATAGCTGAATAGTTTATTCTTAAAGGTATTAATACTATTAATTTTAATCTTATTATTAATAAGGATATAGTAAGAGACTAATAGGAAGTATTAAAAGGGAAATATATTAATAACTATAGATAAGTAGTAGCCTATAAATAAAAGGAACTAGTTAACTATATAAAAAAGAGTAGATATATAATTTAAGATACCTAGGTAGTACTTTATAAGATCTATAGTAATATTATTACTATTAAACTAGCTCTTAAGTAAGTATATCTTAATAAGGAGCTACTCTACTACTTATATAACTCCTTACTACCTAAATATTCTATTACCGTATATTAGTAAACTAGGAACCCGCGTAAAATAAATAAAACTACTAATTCCGCTAAAAGCGCTAAGAGCGCATTTTTCAGGTAAAATGCAGGTAATAAATAGGAAAATTTTAGGGTTTTTTTATTCTAGCCTAAAAACCCTAAATATAGAAAATCCGGATTTAAGGCCTTAAATCCGTGATTTTCCTCTAGCGCCGGGAAGAAACGGGAAGCTCGCTAGAGTTATAGCGGCTACGTTATTAACGCTAGCGTAATATAGGTTTTAAATACAGTCGATTCACGTAATTTATATACGCGTAGAGTAATCCCCTTTACCCTAGCCCGGTATCCTATCCCTATATTACGCCTGCGATTAATTTTCTTACTAAGTACTAGTAGTACTAATTATTAATAAGACTTAATACCTTATTATAATTACCTAGTTAGTACTAGCCTAATATAGTTATATTATAGCTAATTAATAGGACTTATCCCCTATTAGTCCTATTACCTAGTATTTCTAAAAGTTGCTAAATCCAGCTAAATGCGTATTTTACAACTCACGGTGTTATTTCAAGCTCTAGGGCTGACACATGAGCGCATCAGTTATGTACGTATAATGCGCATATTTTTGTATTTTATAGGTTTCCTAGTTTGCCGATGTAGTAACTCTTAAAGCCCGTAAAGAGATAGATATAAATAAAGTTCTTTAAATTCTTTAAGAAGCTAAAGACTCTATAATTTATAATATTCTTATAATTAAGATAGATATAATTACTTATAAAGACTTTTTATATTAATAACTATATAGGCTACGCTTAACCTTATATCCTACCTTTAAGAGGAGATTATCTACTTAATAAAGCTTAGAAGGAAATACTAGAGTACTAAAATATTATATTTATAAAGAAGATAGTTATAAGGTTTAAGATTATAATATATTTAAGGCTATTAAGAAATTAGTCCGCACCTTAAAGAAAAAGAAGACTAGGTATATAACCTTTTATAAGACTAAGAGGGAGTATAAGGCTTATAAGGCTAGCTTTAATAACTCTACCTCCCCTAGTAAAGATAATTTAATAGATAAGGATAAGGAGATTACTTATATTATTAAGGAAGTAGCAAGTAAGCTCGCCCCCTTAATATAAATATTTAATATAGCGGCCTCCTCTTATATAACTAATAAGATCTAACTCTTTAATAGCTATCTTATATAAATAAAGAGATATATAATTAAGGTTAAAGGGGGAGTATTATATATAAACTATATAGGAATAGTAATTTTAAAGATATAAAAGGGTAGGCTAATTAGAATTAAATAGGTATATTATATTCCTAACCTTAAGGCGAATTTATTATTAAGTATATAATTATATATACTAGGAATAAAAGGGTAATTTAATAGTAACTCTATCTACCTATATATTAATAAAAAAGATATACTAAAGGCTACTTACTAGGAAGGAGTATATATACTTTTATAAATATTAAGAAAATTTCCTTTAATACTAGACTAGATATTAATATTATATATATATAAGATAGTATATACTACTATTAAAGAACTTAATACTAATATAATTAATACTAATAGGAAAGTATTAGAGTATAATAATATACGCGCCTCTAATATTCCTAATAGCTTAATTCCTTTAGAAAAGATATTAGACTTATTAATAAGGATTATACCTAACTATTTAAATACTAAGCTATCTAATTAATTAGAAAATCCTTTAGATATAACTAATAAGAAATTATAATCTATTAAGAATTATTTCTTTATATATATTAGGCTTAGGTATATATACGCCTTATACGCTACCTTATAACCTGCTTCAGGTAACCTTCCTTAGAAATACGGGGTAACGTCCTAGTAACGGGAGGACTAGACTACGCCTATACTTAGTAGATATATATCTACCTAGCTATCCCCCGTTCTTCTTCTAATTTCCTTAGAGATTAATTCTACTACTATAATAGGCCTACTACCTAATCTATTAGTAGACTTATACTTATTATTAAACCCTATAACGTGACTTTATATCTTTTATTACCTAATACGCCGCTATCAAGCTAGCAGGTATAGGCCTTATAGTTCTAATCTCTCTCTCTTTTTAAAGAAAAAGGCCTAGAGTTATTATTATATTAGGTTTACCCTATAATAATTAATAGGCTAAAAGTAATAATTAAGTAGAACTACTACTACGTGAAATAATACTAAAACGCCGTTATAACACCTTAGTAGAAGGAGGACTCTTTACTCCTTCTACTCTAGATAAGCTAGAATAGCTACTAGAGGAGGCCTAGAATAAATATTATTATCTTAAATAATAAAATAAATTAGCTATATTATTAGCCCGTAATAAAGTACTTTATAATCCTTAGGTTAGTATTAACCTAGGAGTTTAGAATACCGCTATCTTAGCGCCGTTTTAATATACTTATATATACGTACTTCGCTTTAAAAGGATAAGACCCTATAAAGGATCCTCTAAAAGGGAGTACTTATGTTAGTTCTATAAAGTTAACGTTAAATTTATTATAAGTCTAGAGTATTTTATTATAAATAAGTCTCGTATAACCTATTATATAGACTCCCTAGAAGGGGACCCTAAAGCTTAATAGTATACCTATTTTAGGAGCTATAATTTAGCTAATATTATATTTAAATTCTTTAAGAGGTTTCTACTTAACTTAGTCGCGGATCTAGTAAGCCGCTATCTCCTTACTTATAAAAAGTAGGAGCAGGTACGCTAATATAATAATTAAAAGGTCTTAAATTTTAAGGCCTATTTAAAGGAGTTAGAGTCTTATTTACTATCTTTTAATAAGGAGTATAAGGCCTATATTTTCCTTATAAAGCTCTATAATAAGTTAAAGAATAAAATTCTTAGTACTAGTAATATTACTAAGTAGTATAAAGAGATATTTACTTAAGCTATTATACTAGAGAATACTTTAGAATATAGGCGCTATATAAGCGGCTTAGGTTCTTAAGGAAAAACCTAGGGTAGGTCTTAGCTAAAATTAAAAGGTAGTAATAAGTCCTTAGAAGACTATATTATAAAGCCTAAGGGTTCTAATAGTAGTAGCGGTAAGTAGTCGCGCTTTAAGAATAATACCTTAAAAAGGAAGGCTAGGCCTAATATTAGGATAGATTCTATAGTTTATTTTTATTATAATAAAGAAGGCTATATCTAACTAAATTATATTAATCTTAATAAGCCTTAGGCTTATTTTAGTATTAATATAATATTAGTAAAAAAAGAACTAGCCTCTTAACTACCTTAGAAGAGGGGTAAGAAGACTAACTAATAGAGGTAATATTATTAATCCTTATAAAAGGTTAGGTAGAGCTATAAGGTAACTAGTATTAAGTTATAGTACTTTTAAATTCTAGGTTATACTTAAACTTAATTTTATAAAAGTTTATAATTTAATAGGATTTAAAGCCTTATAAAGCCGTCTTATTATAAGTATAAGCGCTTAGTAGAAGTAGTATATATATTTATAAAGCCTACTAGTTATATTACTAGTTAGTAGATAGCTAGGGCTACGGAAAGGAGTATACTACTCTTTTCTATATAGTAGATTAAAAGGGCCCTAATATTATTTTAAATATACTAGGATTAAAATAATAGCGTATACTATTAAATCTAGAGGCGGATCGCTAGCGCTTTAAAGTTAATTCTAGTATATTATAAGTTAATAAGCCCTAAGCGTTCGCCTAAAATATTAGGAAAGAGCTAAATATATTTACTATAATATACGCCGGTATAGCGTCTAGTAAATAGGAAGCCCCCTAAGTTCCTAAAGAATTAGAGGCCTTTACTAATATCTTTTCTAATAAGAAGGCGGGTACCTTACCTATTTTTAAGGAAGGTAACTACGCTATAAATCTTATAGAAGGTAAAGAACCGCCTTATAAGCCGCTTTATAATTTATCTTAAACTAAGCTAGTAGAGCTACGGCGCTACCTTAAGGATTTACTCTAAAAGGGGATTATTCGCCGCTCTATCTTATTAGCTAGAGCACCTATTCTCTTTATACTAAAGAAGGATAGTAGGCTACGTTTATACGTAGACTATAGGGGGTTAAATATTATAACTCTAAAGAATAAATACCTATTACCTCTTATTATTAAGACGTTAGACCGCCTATATAGTTCTAAGATTTTTATAAAGTTAGACTTAAAGGATACCTATTATTAGATCTATATTAAGGAAGGTAATAAATAGAAAACTACTTTCTAAACTTATTATAACTACTTTAAATATTTAGTTATACCTTTTAAGCTTACTAATATACTAGCTATATTTTAAGCCTATATTAATAGAGCCTTAGTAGGTTTAGTTAATATAACCTATATAGTATACCTAGATAATATCCTTATTTATAGCTCTAACCGAGCGGATTACTAGCGATATATTTAGTAAATACTAGAATAGTTATATTAGTTTTCCCTTTATATTAATCTAAAAAAGTATTAATTTAGTACTAAAAGGGTTAAATTTTTAGGATTTATTATCTTAATTAATAGTATTAAGATAGATCTAGAGTATATAGTAATAATTAGAGACTAGCCTAAGCCTAAGACCTATTAAGATATATAAGTCTTTTTAAGCTTTATAAATTTCTATTATTAGTTTATTTATAGCTACTCTTATATAGCTAAGCTACTTACTAACCTACTTAAGGGTAGTAAGGATAATAAGAAAACAGGTCCTTTAAATTAGATTATTACTATTAATAGAGTATTCTAATTACTATAGGATACCTTTATATTAGCGCCGTTTCTATACTATTATAACCTTATAAAGGCCTTAAGGATAGAAACGGATACCTTAAATTTTATTATAAGTACTATCCTATTCTAATAGGATAAGGATAGTAACTAATAACCCGTTATATTCTAGTCTTAGAAGATAACTAACTTAGAATAAAACTATAAAACCTATAATTAGAAGCTACTCGCTATTATAGTAGTAATAAAATAGTAGTAATACTACTTAGAAGGAAGTACTTTTATAGTTAAGGTATAGACTAACTATAATAACCTAAAAGGCTTTATAAAGTAAAAGGAATTAAACTCTAGGTAAGCTAGATAGGCGTTAAAGCTCGCTACCTATAACTTTAAGATATTCTATTACCTAGGAAAGTTAAATCCTACTAATACGCCGTCTCGCCGACCTAATTATAAGGGTAAATTACCCCTAAATATAAAGCTCTTACTAATATTATAGAATAAGCTTACCTTATAAAAGAATAATAATTTTAAAGAAACTTAAGTAATTATCGCGGTTATAGCGCCTATATTTAGAATTATAGGTATTTAGGTTATTATCCCTAGAAGGGATATTATAAATATTCTAGACTTAGCTTATAAAGATACTTAAAGGCTTATAAAGACCTTAATTTATAACTTATAAAAGTATAATAATTAGGTAAAGTCCTTTTTAGAAGCGCCTACTAAATAATATTACTATAGATATTTTAAGGCCTAGAGTTTAAATTCTAACGGGCTATTAACCTTTAAAGGTCGTCCCTATATTCTAAGGGATAAAGCCTTATATAGTAAACTAATTAATTACTATTATAATAATCCTTTATTAGGATATTTTAGCGCTAAGAAGACGTATAATCTTCTTATATATAAATACTATTAGAATAGTAGTATAAAATAGGTTATTAAGTATTATTAAACTTATAATATCTATTAAAGAACTAAATTACCGCGCTATTATACCTACGGCGAATTAAGTTTATTACCTATTACTACCTAACTATAAAAAGAAATATCTATAGACTTTATTATAGGGTTACCCCTAAGTAAGGCTAAGGGAATTATCTATAATTCTATCTTTATAGTTATTAATTATTTTATAAAAATATTTAGGTATATCCCTATTATAATAATAATTAATACTACTAAGCTAGTAGATATATTCTATAATAAAATTATTTACTATTATAATATACCTAATAGTATTATAAGTAATAGGGGTTCTATCTTTATAAGTATCTTTTAGTTAGTAGTCTATTTTTACTCTAAGATAAAACGCCGCCTAAGTATAGCCTTTTACTTATAAATTAATAGGTAGATTAAGTATTAGAATTAGGTATTAAAATACTACTTATATATATTTACTAATAATAAGTAAATTAATTAGGCTAGATAACTACTTATAACTAAATTTATATATATAAATAGTATTTATTCCTCTATTAGAATAATACTATTTATTCTTATATACGGTTATTACCTAGAAGTTTATTAGGAACTTAAGGACGAGTCCCTAGAAGGGAGAATACCCGCTATAAATAATAGAGTTAGAATATTATAAGTAGTAAGAGATAAAGCTATAAAATACCTTTAAGCCGCCTAAGCGTCTTAAGTAAAGTACTATAATTAGAACTATAAGCTATAGATATATAACGTCGGCGATTTAGTAATATTAGCTATAAAGAACCTAAAGTAATAACGCCTAAGTAAGAAGTTAGCCTATAAGTACGTAGGACTATTCTAGGTTATTAATAAAGTTAGTTTATAGGCGTATTATCTACTATTACTACTATTATATAAGATCTATAATATATTCTATATATTACTAATTAAACCTTACTATTAAAGAGACTACTCTCCTACGGCGGATATCTTTATATAAGTACCTAAACTTATTAATAATAAGGAATAATAGGAGGTAGAAGAAATTATTAGTAAGGTTAATAATAAATAAGGTATCTAGTATAAAGTTAAATAGACTAGTTAGGGTAGCGAATATAATTAATAAATACTAGATAAAGACCTTAATAGGTCTTATAAACTAATAAGAGCCTATAATATATTAGCGTAATTAAAGCGTAAACGAAATATTAAATATATTCTTATATTAAATAAGTAGCGACGACGTAATAAGTTATAATATAGATTAAGACTATTATCTTTATATATATTATATAATAATTAATCTCCTATATATAAGTATACTTATAAGTATAATAATATAGTTTAAAAATATTCTTTATTAATATTATTTAAGGAGTTAAGCCGTTAGTAATATATTATATTAGAAGAATACTTTTAATCTTAGTATAATCTAATAAGAATACTAGGGATATATTAATAAAAGATAAGCCTAGGTATTTTATACCTAGTAAATAACTTAAGTAAATAAGATATATAAATAACTTATCTATACTAAAGTATAATTATAAACTAACCTTTAATTATTAAACCCTTTAAAGTTTAAAGGCTTTATAGGGTTAGGATTATCTAGCGTATCCTTATACTACTAAATATTATTAAGTTTAGTTTAGAGGAGTTCTACCTAACTCTTTAACTTATTATTCTATATATTTAGCGTATTAATTAAAGCCTATAAGTTAGTAATAATAATAGGCGTTAATCTAACTATTATAACTATCTACCCGTAGGCTTTCTACTATTAGGTTATCTTCTTACTAAGTTTCTTTCTCTTTATTAAATATATATCTACCTAGCTAGTCTTAGTAATAGCGCGTATAGATTTCCTCGCCTTCCTTTAAAAGGGAGCCGGAATCTATTATAATAAGTACTTACGCTATTATAGAGCTAAAGGGTTAATATACTTACCTCTATATAATAATTAATATTATAGTAACTATTAATATACTAATAATAAGGGGGAGTATTACCTTATTTATAATTATTTAAACCCTTTATAAAATAAGTCCTATAAGGAAGAGATATACTACGTAAGTTAGTAAGCCGTTATATAGTATATATAAGTAAATACATTTAAAATAAGTTAATATCTATATATAATATTAGTATATTAATAAATATAATATAATATTAATAAGACGTCGTAAGTACTTATAAGAGAAATATTATATATAATATATAACGAGAATACTATATATATTAGTAAATATATTTTATAATATTATTAAGTTAAAGTAAGTACTTATAAGAGAGGCTAAGGGAGTTATAAGAAGTTTTAAATATTAGGATAAGAACTTTATTAATATCCTACGGCGCTATCTTAGCGTAATTTCCTTTAAAGCTATTTAAATTATAATAATAATAATAAAGGTTCTATCTAATTTTATAACTAATCTATTATTAATAATAAAGTATACGCGCCTATTAATTAATATCGCCTCCTTATTTCTATATTATTACTAATATATATTACTAACGCCTATACCTAACGAGTTATTCCCTATTAGTATATAGTAATATGAATTATATGAAAATATTATATACCTTAATACTTAAAGTTAATAAGCTAAGTATCTAACTACGTATTAAAGGTATTTAGAATAATTCTAAATTATATTATATATTATCTTAGTACGATTAAAAGATATAAATAGTTTAAAAGTATATATATACTATCTAGATAATTTATTAATATACTCTATTACTAACTATTAAATAATATTATTACTACCTTATAAAAGGCTTTAGTACGCGCGTCTAGCCTAGTTAATATTAATACTATATTAGCGGTAGTATATTAAATAACTCTTTTCCTTTATTTTTCCTATATAGTTTTAAGGTTTTTTAATAAGTATTCTAAGTAATCTTATTAGCCCTAGGGACTAGGGCCTAGGAAGGGAGATACTTATTAGGCTTAGATATATATACGCCTTATACGCTACCTTATAGCCTACTTCAAGTAACCTTCCTTAGAAATACGGGGTAACGTCCTAGTAATAGAAGGCCTAGACTACGCCTATACTTAGTAGATATATATCTACCTAGCTATCCCCTATTCTTCTTCTAATTTCCTTAGAGATTAGTTTTACTATTATAATAGGCCTACTACCTAATCTATTAGTAGACCTATACCTATTATTAAATCCTATAACGTGACTCTACGTCTTTTATTACCTAATACGCCGCTATAAAGCTAGCGGGTATAGGCCTTATAATATACTAATAATTTACCTACTTTAGAACTAACTTAATAGCTAAGCTATATAAGATTATAATATATAAGAAAGTACGCCGTCTAAAGATAAAGACTCTATACTTATTATACTTTATTAGGAAGATAAAGAAGAAGATTAATTAAGAAGTAGTCTCTTATAAGGATAATATCCTAGACCTAATCTTAATTAATATATATAGTCTATTATTATTTAGTCTTACTAGTAATATATATTTCCTATAGATAGTAGATAACTAGTCTTAGAAGATATAGGTTATTTATACTAAAGATAGAAAATTAATTACTAGGGAACTTAATATATAAAAGAGAATAGTTAAACTATAAACTAGTAAGAGATTAAAAGCGATTTAACTTAATAATATAAAGGAACTATTATTAATAATTAACTAGTAGGTTAAAGAATATAAACTAATACTTTAAGATATAGAGCTATATATATTATATTAGAATAGGATTACTAAGAGGTTAATATAAATAACTAAGGGATATATCTAAGTAATACTATATAATATAAAACTACTAATAGAATTTTAGGATAAAGCTATTATAACTAGTATATATCTAAAGAATAGACTACTAATAGGACCTATTATAAATAAGAAAGCTAAGTATTTAGAATAGGTATAGATAGGAAAGACTCTATTAATTAATTATATTTAAATATAAGGTTATAAGTATTTTATTAAGGTTAACTTAGACGCCTATCCTTCTAGGATAAGATAAGTTAAGTTAATACTAGTAGGAAGGGAAGCTATCCTAATAGGGTTTAATATAAAAATAATAAAGTAATATAAAATATATATACCCGATTTAAGTAGGTATATTAAGTTATTATTAGTTAATTTTAATAAGAATAGTAAAGGTAGGAAAATTAACTTAAAGCTTAAAATTATAACTTTAAATTAGCTACTTATTTATAATATATCTAAATAATAAAGTCTTCTACTAATATCTTCTAAAAACGTATTAACTATATAGGCTAATATTATAATATCTTAACTAGTATTACTAGAAGCTCTGCTAGAAGTATTATTATTACTTATACTAAAGGTAATAGTATTAGAACCTATATTAATACTACCTAAACCTCCTTAGATATCCTTACCTCTAGTTAAACCTCTATAATTACCTCCTCTTTAGGCGTTATAACTACCTCCCTTTATACTACTACTAAGAGCTCCTAATCTACCCTCTCCTCCTCTTATACTAAATAAGATTATAGTATTAATACCTTAATTACTAGCTTTAAAGAGAAAGAGGGATAATAAAATTATTAAAGATAATAGAGTTTTAAAATATATTAGAGTATTACTAGTAATAAAGGCTATTAAAATAGAGGACTAGAAAATATCTATTAGATATATCTACGTCCTAGATATATATAAAGAAGCTATTAATAATCCTAAATTTAAGCCTTAGTAGCTCTAGGCTTATAAGAATAAGATAGCTTAACTAGAGGGTAATAATACTTATATAACTAAGATTCTACTTAATAGAGTAAATATTATTACTTATAAATATGTATTTACTATTAAATATTAATAAGATAAGATAGTTAAAAAGTTTAAGGTAAGGCTAATAGCTAGGGGTTTTAATTAAATTTATAATATTAACTATAGAAAGATATTTACTCTAATAGTAAAGATAGATACTATATATATTATACTAGTACTAGTTACTATTAAGGACCTAGAAATAGGCTAGATTAACGTTAATAATACCTTTATAAAGGCTAGTCTTAATTATCTTATCTATATAAAACCCCTTTAAGGTATAAATATAAAGTAGGGGGAGTATTTATAACTCCTTTAAAGTCTATATAACTTAAAATAAGTAGCTTATAACTAGTACTTTATATATAATAGGGAGTTAACTAGGCTAGGTTTTATCTTATCTAAGTTAGATCTATATATATATATTTATAAAGGAAGAAAATTAATAGTATTAATCTATATAGATAATATTTTAATAGTATTATAATTTAAGGTAGAAATCCTATAATTTAAGACTTAATTTACTAAAAACCTTTAAGATAAAAGACCTAGGGGAAATAAAGAAGATACTAGGTATTAAGATTAAAAGAGATAGGCTAAATAAGATAATAAGACTAAGTTAGATAGCCTATATTAAGAAGGTATTAAAAGGACTTAATATAGAATAGGATACTTATTATACTATTAATATTCCCCTTAATAGGTATAATAATATCTCGCTAGTTATATTAGATAAGGAATATATTAATAGAATTAACTACTTATAAGTAAATAGATAGCTAATATATATAATAGTATATACTTAGCCTAATATTACCTTTACCTTATATAAGCTTAGTTAGTTTATAAGTAATCTAATAGTATAATATACCTAAGGGATAAAATACCTACTTAGGTATTTAAGATTATATCTAAATCTTTATATTACCTATTATAAAAAGAATTATAAACTATTATAAGTAATAAGCTATTCTAATACAGATTATATAGTAGATAAGAGTAATTAGAAATATATTATAAGCTAGGTCTTTATACTTACTAGTAGACCTATCTCTTAGTTAAGTAGGAAATAAAGATTAGTATTAATATTAATAACTAAGGCTAAATATATAACCCTATTAGAATACTTAAAATAATCTATTTAACTAGTAAACCTATTTACTAAGCTTAGATATCTAGGAATTATTAGCTCTACTAATAAAAGGATAAATATTAATATAAGTAAAAATCTAGATATAACTATAAAACTTAAGGGTAATAATAATAGGGTAATTATATTAGTAAAGAACTATTAAGTTAGTAAAAGATCTAAATATATTAATATAGTATACTATTATATTTAGGAACTACAATAGAAGAAAAGGATTAATAGTAGCTATATTCTAACTAATAAGATAATAGTAGATAGTTTTACTAAGCCCCTAGTAAAATAGAAGTTCTAGTAATTTCTTAAAATAATAGGAATAAGGATAATAAAATAGGGGGAGTAATAAGGATATTTATAAAATAGAGGCCTATTATAATTATATTAACCTAATTTATTTAGAAATAATATAATACTTATTAATAAGGGGCCTACCTAGCTATTCTAATAAAATATAAGGTTATAAAGGTTTCTAAAAATTCTTATTTAAGATTTACTTATAATATAATTATATAATAACTACCTATTTAATTTATATTAGTATATACTCTAGTATATCTTTAAACTAATACTAAGTACTAATAGAAGTTACTATATAATTCTATTTAAGGTTACTATTACTATAGTATAGGATAGATCTATCTAAGGGGGAGTATTAGAAATTAAGGTAGTTAGCCCTACTATACTAGTAGCTTAATAATAGAAATACTAATTATTTTTATAATACCTGTATTCTTACTTCCTTAGAGTATTATTTATATAGCTTATTATCACGTTGTTTAATAACATGAATCACAATTGTAGCTTTGACCGGGCCGAGCCAACATATCGTCGGCTGAGGGTACGTCGCTGCTGCCGTGTGTAATGCCAGTGCCAAGGAGTCTCAAGAGTATTGCACACGCTAAATAGCTTGGTGGCTCGTCGCCCAATTGAGTTCAAGTTTTGAAGCTACGAAACTGCAAACAGTCATTCAACACTCTTTTGTCTCAGCATCACTCTCTTTAATTTTCACTCTGGTTCCTTAAAACGTTGCCGCTGCACGTTCCAATGGCTGCAATGTTCCGCTATCAGTACAATTCCTCTGCAACTACTCTCCTCTTCCGCACTACTACGCCTTGAACTCGTCAGTTACGACATTCGTTCCTCATCTTCTGTCACTCTCATCATGGTCGCCCCAGACTCAGTTACCTCGCAAGAGGTCTATCTTTTGCCTTTGGGTGACGACGGCGCACCCAATGTTCCGGGCGAATACATCTACCTTAGGGCTCCCACAGATCCTGCCTATGTCGTCCGCTTCGAGATCGAAGGCACAAGCTCTATTTGCCGTCAAGGATGCCTGTGGGTTAACATACCCGCGCCGGGAGAACCGTTTCGACGTGACGTATTCCGGAAGTACGAGTGGGTAATCCGACTCCCATGAAGAAGGCCAATTGACCTGTGGAGACGTTCAGGCTCCATCCAGATTTCAATGGGACTCTCCGGATCGATGTTCCCATACATATCGCTGGAGCATTCGCTTTCTATACAACTTATACCCCACTTCCGGATTTTTCAACATCCGACCTGATAGTACCTAAGCCTACAAGGACCGCCACCTATTACATCGATATCGAACCGAAGCTGATCCTCGGCAGCAAGGTCCTATCTCTCGATGCGCTTTCAGTATTTTCAGTGGTGTCCAAGTTCATGGGGAAATATCCTGATGACTGGGAAAAACATTTGAAAGGGATCAGTAGGCGCGAATATAATATGGTGCATTTCACCCCATTGATGGAAAGAGGAGTCTCAAACTCTCCGTACAGCATGTTCGACCAGTTAACCTTCGATCATTTGTGTTTCCCGAACGGCGAGAGCGATGTTGCCCAGATGATCGCCAGGATGGAGACAGAGCATGGGCTGCTTGGGCTGACAGACGTGGTCTGGAATCATACGGCCAACAACAGCAAGTGGTTGGAAGAGCATCCAGAAGCTGGATACAATATCGAGACTGCGCCATGGCTCGAGTCCGCCTTTGAACTCGATACAGCTCTGCTCAAATTTGGGGATGAGCTGGAGCGCTATGAATTACCGACCACTTTGCGGAGTGAGGATGATCTCAAAAGGGTCATCGCTGGAGTCAAGGAACATGTGCTGGAGAGTCTTAACCTGTGGCAGTATCATGTGATCGATGTCGAGCGTGACGTCGATTTAGCGGTAAAACACTGGACTCTTGGTCAGATTGAAGTTCCCGGCAGTCGCTTTGGCAGTGTTGAGATGGGAGGCCTAGCGGATGCCAGGGACTGGCCATCGCAGCGGAAGGCCGAGTTCCTCCTTACGCATGGCTTCATCGGAGCCAACGAGCTGGGACCACGGTTTGGCCGTGCCATTAACGCTAGAGTCGGCGCCGCTCTGCTGACAGTGCTCCATGGCCGTTATGACTCGAACTCTGATGTGAAATCCGCTGGTCAATCCATGACAGGCATTCTTCATGAGCTCAATGATCGGTTTTATCAGGATTATGACTCGGACATAGCCACCATCCAGACACAACTGTTCGATAGGGTGAGATATTTACGGCTGGATGAAAATGGTCCTAGATTGGGAGCGATAGGTCCCAAAAGTGCATTCATTGAGACTTACTTTACAAGGCTTCCGTTGAATGCAATCACCGCGAAGCATGATCCAAAATGTCTGGCACTGGTGAACAATGGCTGGATATGGGCCGCCAATGCTCTCAAGGATCATGCTGGCTCGGATTCCCGGGCGTACCTGCGTCGAGAAGTCATCATATGGTCCGATTGCGTCAAGCTTCGCTATGGCCAATCGCCGAAAGATAATCCGTATTTATGGGACCTCATGACCAAGTATACTCGGCTTATGGCACGATACTTTGCTGGGTTTCGTATCGACAATTGTCACTCGACTCCCTTGGTCGTAGCTGAGTATTTACTCGATCAAGCACGAGCTGTGAGACCAAACCTTGCTGTATTTGCGGAACTTTTCACCGGCTCAGAGGAGATGGATTATGTCTTTGTCAAGCGACTAGGTCTTAGTGCCCTTATTCGAGAGGCTATGCAAGCCTGGAGCACTGCAGAACTCAGTAGGCTCGTGCATATGCACGGTGGTCGCCCGATTGGCAGTTTCGAGGTCGATGAGCTCTCAACGAATGAAAGGCTTGATTCTCCAAGGGCAGGAACCAACGAAGTCAACGGCAGCAGGACTCCAAGAAGAGAAAAGATCCACCGAACCAAGAAGAGTCCTTTGCATGCCCTCTTCATGGATTGCACCCATGATAATGAGGTACCTGCGCAAAAACGCGATGCTAGAGACACGCTACCTAATGCCGCCCTCGTCAACATGTGCGCGAGCGCTACTGGTAGCGTAATGGGCTACGACGAGATTTATCCTCGGCTTCTCAATATTGTGCATGAAAAGCGGCTCTACAGCTCGGTATCATCGGAAGGAGAGGTCAAGGTTGGAAGTGGTATTGGAATTGGCGGTGTCAAAAAGCTGTTGAATCATCTGCATACTTTGATGGGCAAAGACGGGTATGATGAAACTTTTGTTCACCACGAAGGGGAATATGTTACAGTACATCGTGTTCATCCTCGATCAAGAAAGGGCTATTTCGCCATCGCTCACACTGCTTTTCCAGGTTATTGTGGAGGTAATGAAAGGTTGGCCCCAGTCCACCTAAGCGGCACGGAAGCTGAGCTTTTGGGAAGCTGGTCTCTGTGGGCAGATGCCTCGGAGAAGACCATAAATGAGGTCCTCGCAGAGAAGACGCTTCTCAAGGGCTTGCCTAGCGAGACTTCTGTTTTCGAAGGCCTGAATATCGATTGCAGGAGCGACGATACCGTCATCACGGTGCCATCCAGTTTTCCTCCTGGTAGTGTAGCACTATTCGAGACATCGATGCCCGTGGTTGAGCGTTCCGAAGGCTTGGATCGACTTGTCACTAGCGGAGCCAAGGAAGCGTTCAGTGACTTGGACCTCGTTGACTTGAACTTTGTGCTTTACCGATCCGAGCCAGAAGAGCACGACTTCTTAGGGGGGACTGATGGTGTCTACACTATTCCGGATTATGGAAACCTCGTGTACGCTGGGTTGCAGGGCTGGTGGAGCATTCTCAAAAACGTCATCCTTGACAACGACTTGGGGCATCCCATATGCAACCATCTGCGTAGTGGAAAATGGGCGCTAGATTGGATTGTAAGCAGACTCAAACGCCTGGCGAAGCGCGAAGGTCGTCATTCTCTTGAACGGGTCGCTCAATGGCTCGATGAGCGGTTTGATGCAATCAAGAAGCTGCCCAGCTTCCTGTTGCCCAGATACTTTGCTCTGGTCATTCAAACAGCTTACTGGGCTGCGTGGGAGCAGGGCATAAGTCTGATGAGTGACTTCATCCGGTATGGTCAGAGCTTTCTGAAAAGTTTAGCCATGGTCAGTGTCCAGCAGACTGGGTACATGAGGTCTGCCTCGCTCTACCCATTCAAAAGCGTTCCGTCGCTCGCAGCCGGACTTCCCCATTTTTCAAGCAGCTGGGCACGATGCTGGGGTCGAGATGTTTTCATCTCCCTCAGAGGATTGTTTCTTGCGACTGGCAGATATGCCGACGCTCGCGAACACATCAAGGCGTTCGCTAGTGTATTGAAGCATGGCATGATCCCAAACCTGTTGAGTGATGGAAAGCTGCCAAGATACAATTCTAGAGACTCGATATGGTTTCTCTTGCAAACCATCCAGGATTACACCAAGATGGCTCCCAATGGATTAGGCATTCTGAAGGAGAGGGTATCTAGGCGCTTTCTGCCATACGATGATACCTACTTTGGATTTGACGACGAAAGAGCCTATTCGAAAGATTCCAGCATCGAAGAGATTATTCAAGAGGCGCTGCAGAGACATGCTACTGGTCTTTCGTTTCGGGAAGCGAACGCTGGGCCTGGCTTGGACATGCAGATGAAGACCGAGGGATTTCAGATCGACGTCAAAGTTGATTGGGGTAATGGACTGGTCTTTGGAGGTAGCCAATTTAATTGCGGCACTTGGATGGACAAGATGGGAGAAAGCGAGAAAGCTGGAAGTAAGGGAGTACCCGGGACACCGAGAGATGGAGCTGCAATCGAGATCACCGGTCTGCTATACAGCACACTTACATGGGTTTCGCGATTACATCGTGGAGGAGAGTACAAGCTGAGCGGTATCAAAACGGCTAGCGGGCAGAACATCTCATTCGAAGAATGGGCATCCAAGATCCAGCAGAACTTCGAACGATGTTACTACGTTCCTGTTGACCCCAAGGAGGATGCGCTTTACGATATCAATTCTTTCCTTGTCAATCGTCGAGGCATCTACAAGGATCTCTACAAGGCTGGAAAGGAGTATGAGGATTATCAACTTCGCCCTAATTTCCCGATCGCCATGACCGTTGCTCCCGAACTCTTTACCCCTGCCAAAGCGCTCCACGCGCTGGAGATGGCTGACAGGATCCTTCGCGGTCCCACCGGCATGGCCACGCTAGACCCCTCCGATCTCAACTATAATCCCTACTACAACAACTCTGAAGATTCTGACAATTTCGGAACATCCAAAGGCCGCAATTATCATCAAGGGCCCGAGTGGCTGTGGCCCACTGGCTTCTTCCTACGTGCGCTACTCAAGTTTGATCTGAGGCGAAGAAGCACAAAGGAAGAAAAGACCGAGGCATTCCAGCAAATAACCAGGCGATTGCATGGCTGCAAGCAAGCAATTCAAAACTCACCGTGGGCTGGGTTGACTGAATTGACGAATAAAAATGGAGAATATTGTGGTGATTCGGTAAGTTCATCAGCTGATACCACGGTTTTTATGGCCCATGCTGATATAAACAGTCTCCAACGCAGGCCTGGTCTGCCGGTTGCCTTATAGATCTCTTCTATGACGCCAAAGAGCTGGCTGAACAGACGTGATGTCCGCCATGATTGACGATGAGATGTAAGCGGATCTCAGTCTGCTGCCCTATACCTCCTTATACCTGAGATACCTCTCCAGCGAGCCGGCAATGGCCATCATGTGAGTCTAAAGACCAGGCAAAGCTTGCGGAGCTTGGCGGTCGTCTCAGACTAGTACCTTTGCTATTCGCTGGCGCACAGAGTTCGCCCAGTTATCTCCGTCATCGAGGTATTGTGCCCAATATCTGTCATGTAGCGAACGAAATCGAAAACACATCCAGATGGGGAGATTCTGATGAATGCCACAGTGAACAAGCCACGTCATTGCCATTCACTCCTGGCTCTCCATATGTGTGCTATCAGTATCCACCACCTCGCGTAGCAACCGATCTATCCCCCCCCCCCCCCCCACATCCCTCTTCCTATCTTTCCCTCGTCGTCGTTTCAATCTGTATTCCCTATACAACCATCTTCATCATTCCCCTCCTCTCCACCACATCCCCATCTCCCAAGACTCTTTCAAATAAACCCCAGCAGCACTCTCAAACCTCTCACCTCACCTCTCTCCTCCTCGCTACTACTACAACAATAGCCCATCCAACCGCTGGTTCTGCTATCTGATCTGCTTTGATTTATCACTTTCGTACGTTCATACGTCATTATGGAAGACGTGTTAATGAGCGTGGTTTGATATCGATGATTGAGTTTTTTGATGTAAGTAAAGCGGGAGAAGGATGTGGGTTTTTGGTTTTTGCGGGGTTTTGTGGGGGGTGGTATGTGGTGGGAGGGGGGTGGGGGAGGGGACGGGGGTTGGTTTGGTATGAATGTAATACTTTGATACGTCAATAGATGGTCGAGGATCTAATCGGGGCCCTCTTAGGAATAGACTTTGCGTAACATAGTGGAAACTGGTGAGATGTTGACAATGGAGCAGCGTTACTTGTGAGGTAGTGTAAGGTATATAGGTAAGTGCCAAGGTGTGGATTCCGATTTCATTCAGTGATAAAACCATAGGTTTGGGTACTGTAATATCGATCTCGATGTAAACGTAAATGTATCCAACCTCCTACCTGATATCCAAATGGTTCTATTTAGAAAGAGAATCTGCTATATGACCAAATCAACCCGGATTCTTTGGATATGACCTACTATGTCCCTCGATATCAGTAGATGACAACTTGGACGGTTCATCACCATCCAATAAATTGTTGAGATCCGCACTCTTTCCCTCAGCGATGACAACTCCCGTACTTTCCCCTTCATAGATCACACCTCCCTGCCCAGCTGTCTCCATCTCTTCACTACTAGCAGCTCTCTTCTCGCCTGTTAAAGGATCCCACACGATGCCATTGCGAAGCCATCGCCACCGCAGATAGGCGCGTAGCTCCTTGTCGAGCGGTAGCACTCTAGTCCATTCTTTTCGTATCTCTTCGTCTTTGGTCTCCTCAGTCACCTTGTTAGGTAGGCCAGTCGGCAGACCTCTCAGTTCATCTCGGCAGAATATGCGCCAGCTGTCTATCGCGTACACACCTACACCCGGCAACTGACCCACCTCCCACGCCACCCTCTCGTCTTTGTCGTCGATCACTTCATCCGGCTTCAAATCTTTCCCGTCACCTCTGCTTGGGTAATGCAATACTCTCCAGCGTTTATCCTTGACTGGCTCCCGTTCCAACCACGCTTTTGCAAGATTGATGCAGGTATTTGCTCGCTGGTTTTGCAACCCCAGATGCTGTATCACATCTACTACGTCCTTGAAGTTGGCGTCAGCCAGGGCAGATGGGGTGGGATAGCGGGTCATGAGGTCGTAGAAGACGGGGAGGGCAACGGAGCCGCGGGTCTTGTTGAGGAAGATGCAGGCAAGAAGGAGGCGGAAGGGGGAGCGAGCGAGCGTTTCTTGGACGAGACCGAAATGGGTGGCGGAGAGGGGCGGGAAGGGGATGCAAGACATTGGGGTCGAGCGCTTGGTGGATGAGGTGGTGAAATGAGGGGATACTTTAGCAACCTTTGTTCGCTTCTTCGTCGACGTTGCATCTTCAGGCAGCACCAGATAATCATGTTTCGACGGCTGGGGATGGGCTGGTATGGCCAAGCTGGTGGTATCACTGCGAAGCTTGCGTGTTGACGGCGCCTGAAGCTTCGAGTGTTTCGAGCGTGGCGTTGATCGCTGGGTTGGAGGTGGGGAGGGGAGGCGAGCTGCGGCCGTGGCGATGGCTAACGACCGGTCAAGCTCCTCCGACAGTGCCTTGCATTGTGCTGACAACTCCTCAACAGCAGCGGTCATGCTTACCGTATCATTGGACTTTGAAAACCCTGGGACTGCGACCTTCGGACCGCACTGATTAGCCGGGTGTGCATCCTCTCCTTTGCGGCAGGAATTATAGGAGTGTTTGTTGCACTCTTCGGTTCGTGGCCATCTTTCGAAAGATCTGCACACTTTTCGCTAATGCGTTTCCTGGTTGCAATCCCTTCTCCGACGTTATTGATGGGCTCAGCTGCTTTAGGTTTATCGGCTACCTTATTGGCAGCTCCCTCCCCGACTGTCGGGGAGTATTTCTTGGCCTCTGTTTTGGCCACTGTTTCAGAGGACTTGGTAGTCGAGCCTGTTTCTGTTGATTGCGAACTCCTGACCGCATGCTCCACACGATCCCTCTTCCTTCGACGTTTCTTTGCCGCCCTCCGGACATCGGTAGCTTCTTTAGTACGCTCGACCGACCACATTGTAGCTTTTTGGACGTTAAGGTCATGTTTGTCATCTTCGTGACGGACCGTGCCGTTCTTGAAACAATCGACTATGCGAGCTAGTTCTCCAATAGTAGGAAGCGCTGCCCGATCACGGGGTAGATTGATGCTGTTTAGCTCCACAGTATTGCCGTCTGCAGCCTCGTTGTCATATTGCCTATTTTTGAGAGACTCGGATCGCTTCAGAGATTCACGTTCGTCGATGAAGGTTTCGGAACTGGCCTTACGCTTTCTCGATAGGGTCTTCGTCCTACCGGAAGGAGCGAAATATGGAGACATTTTAGGTGAAATTGTGGCTTTTATTTGCTGCTTCTTTGTCGCCATATGGTCGAGGCCTAGCGCTTTCCCAGTGGTGTAGACATCACGCTCTGAAGACCTCCCTGCGGACTCGGCAGATGTGTCCATCGCTATCTTTGCCAGGTAAAGATGTTAGCGAGTGAAGAGTGACCGCTTGTCCGGACAAGGAGCATACATTGGGATGGATGGAGCCAACTAAATCCTCATGATGACCTCAATAGAATCAGCCACGGAGTCATAGTCCTTATATAACGCCTCATAGCCTACTGAACACCTGGTACATCATTTCTTGCGTCTTCTTTGGCGTGATGGGATTGCTCAATTGCGGCCTAGGCCCCGCGATCGAGTTGTATGCGTCGACTTCCTCCGGAGTGATATCCTCGACGTCAGATCCATGAGGGTCTGTGGTACCCTCCTCATTGGCGTTCTTCATATCCGCCAGATCCTATTACCGAGGAGATTTGGCGGAAGGTGACGTTTCGTGAGAGTACGAGCTTTGGTCAAGGCCATTTGCGGTAAGCAGGATTTGCTTCTGAGAACTCTTGAACGGCTTGTGAGAGGGCAATATCGCTGCCACTATGTCCATCGCTTCCCTTTGAACGGATCCTTGGTACTAACGGCACTCTTGTGCTTGTAGCTGAAGCTCTCCTCGCTCCTCAATCAGAATCTCTGTAGATACACAGGATTGGGTTCAAGTCGTTGCTCGGGAAATGAGAATTGCTTAGGGTGCGAAGAGCAGCGTTGATCCAATCCATGGGTGGTGCTGCGATCCTTCCACGTTCTGCGTACGAGAACGTATAGTCGCAGAGACTTGCACTCAAGCAGTATCTATTCACGTTGGCAGCAAAATTCCTCAGTGGACTTGCGCATTAAAATTACCCGCTAACATCTTAGCATCACTTTAATTGGTCCAATACGTAGCTGGCAGCTGACTCAGCCTATCCTAGCTTACACTAAAGTACCGTACTTTATTACTCCGTACTAAACTGCCACAGTGAATTACATCTTCCTCACGGACGTGCATCAAGACGGCCATGGTCGTATCATATTGCTAACACAGGCTTCGCTCACGCAGTGCTGAGTGCCCCACACTCTGCGATGAGCACTGCGTCGGGCGCAGACAAACAAGTCGTTGACACGCTCTCCATGCCAGTCAACTTCGCTCCGTCAATTTACCTCCGCAATTTCTGACCCCAAAACCTTCCTTACGATGCCTGCCATCGTTCAAGGCCAGACTTTTCACACGCTTGCCGCTTTCAAGGAAGCCCTCCGCGACTGGGCTATTGAACGTAATTGGACTCCTCATATTCTCGACAGTGACAGTCATAGAGTCCGCGCTGGCTGTCGCTCAAGCCCAGCCTGTCCTTTCCGCATTCGGTGCAATTACGGTGCGAAAAAAGGGGTGGCGAAGGTCACAACATGCGATGACAATCACACGTGCGAGCCATTCCGGGCCAGCGCGGAGGTTAGGGCTCATCAGGATATCAAGCGGGCGGAAACTGGCAAGCTGAAATTTCTACTCGAGGCGGTACCAAAGCTCATCACAGTGACCCTGGACACGAACGTTCTCGAGATCATCGACGCGGTTGAGCGTACATATGGCCAAAAGATCCCGACCCGTCAGGCACAAAAAGTGAAGGCGAGTCTTACAGACCGCATCAAGGGGCCATGTAGACATTGTCATCAGCTTGGCCATACTAGGAGACAATGTCCCCAACTTCGAGCCTCTGCCTCTGGATCACTGGACTTCTCGAACCTACAGCATGATATTACACAGTTCGCAAATGGAGATGGTGAAGATGAAACGTACGCGGATGGTGGCCTGGAGGTTGGCGGCAATCACAGAGCGATCGAAGATCAGATGGACTTTGTGGGTATCCGTCAACCCGACGGTCGGGATCAGAATTTCAATTCAGCACGCTCTCAACCAATGCCTGACTCGATACATCCCCAGCATGCGATTGTTCCTAATGGCTTCGTGAATCTCCAGCCTACCAGCAGTGGCATTCGAGCTGATCCAATCCCTGCACAGGGGCTCCAAGGGCGTATTGCACCTGTGCCAGAGCGATCTGCTACAGCGCAAAATCCTCAAGCCATCTCTCAGCCTGGTACAGCTCAGACGTCGCAGTCCATTATCCAATTGGATGGTCCGCGAAACCAAGGTACGCCTACAGACACCAGGCTTGAGGCTGCTAAATTGATGCAGCAAGCGGCAAGGTTGATGCATGAGGCAGCAAGGCTCAATGCTGAGGCAGCAAGATTAACGGCCTCTGTTGCTAACCAGTGACTCGTGATTCGCGATTATTGGGTGGCATTCTGAGGGCATGCATCATAGATTTGCAATAATGATACTCATGTGGCATGTCCATTTAATCTGATACACTGATGGTTAACGTTATATCCTTGTTTTCGATCTACGCATGGCTTACTCCTTGGCTTCAAGGCTTCTCAGCCTGATCATGCGCAAGGGGTTTCTCGAACGTACAGTGTGACTAAATTATATTATATAGTAAACCTATTGCTCAAAGCTTGCTTTCCCACCACTAGACGAAACGAATGGCCTAAAATTTTGCCAGCGAACGGCTCAGTACCGTGCTTACATAAATATCTCGGGTAATTCAATTGACGTTGAGGTTGCCAACGCTTAAATTGCATCTACTCACATGCAAAACCTGATTAAGATTGGGTTATATCGAGAATTACAAACGCCGTTAGACTGCTCGCTTCCGATATCTAGCCGTAGCCCTATCGGACCGTTGAGGATTACCTTGAGGTACAACATACAGCAAGGTAAGTAGGAAGCTCAGCTTCTCCAACTTTTCCCTGAATGTTCTGATAAAGTTTTTCCATCTTTACCGCTAATGCGAAGAGTAATCCCACGACACCTCTGCCGCCAATATAGCTGCCACCACCGCAGCTCTCCGACGCCTTGCCAAGGTCTCCGCCTCTCTCCGCATACTCTCCCCCTCCAAGCAGAGACTCACAGTGTCTGCAAGAGCAATGGCGACACTCGGCGCTCATGAGCATAAACACAAGGTAACGGTGGTAGGATCAGGCAATTGGTAAGCTTAATCGGCAACTCTTGGGTACACTCTGTTGGCCCGAAGCTGACATTAAATTCTGCCATTGAGGGGATCAACGATAGCCAAGATTATCGCAGAGAACACAAAGGAGCACCCGGATCTGTTCCAGCCAGAGGTGCAGATGTGGGTGTATGAAGAGGAAGCTACAGTCCCCAAGTCTTCAAAACACTTCGACCAGAACTCGAAATATTCGACAGAGAAACATCCGCTTACGGAATTGATCAATCACTTTCATGAAAATGTCAGATATCTGCCGAACATTGCGCTCCCAGAAAATATCATCGCCAATCCGTGGCTGGAGGAGTCTGTCAAAAATTCTACGATTCTCATCTTCAACCTGCCGCATCAATTCATAGGCGGACTGTGCGACCAGATGAAGGGCTCTGTACTGCCGTACGCAAGAGGAATATCTTGCATTAAGGGGGTCAGCGTGTCCAGTGAGGACATCGAGCTGTTCTCCGAGTCTATAGGTGAAAAGCTAGGTATATATGTGGGGGTACGTACATTTGGCTATGGACGGAGAAAGATTCGGAACTTCCCCTGTTCCTGAGCTACTGTTCAGCCTGACAAATGGAATGCTGACAACGGACATAGGCACTCTCTGGTGCAAACATCGCCAATGAAGTGGCTATGGAGAAATTCTGCGAGACAACAGTGGCCTACGATCCACCCCCCATGGATTCTCGAAACCCTACCCCCAAGGAACGTCGAACGCCAGAGGCTTCGCAACTGGACCTGACTCAGATCACCGAGCATAAGGACGCTAGAGGTCAGACATCAAGAGTAAGGTTGACTGCTCAACCCAAAGGACTTCCAGAGATAACCCACGACGTCATTCACACCCTCTTCCATCGTCCTTACTTTCACGTGCATGTGGTAAATGATGTAGCTGGTATGTGTTCTTTTTCGAAATCCAGAGTCTGATTGGCCGGTATTCTGTCTGTTAGGATTTATCATACAGCAAGGGAAGCTGAGAAGGCGCGCTGACTCTGCAATCTCTGTAGGCGTGTCTCTTGGTGGTGCTCTCAAGAACATCATCGCTTTGGCTGCTGGCTTCGTCGTTGGCAAGCAATGGGGCGACAACGCCAAAGCCGCGGTGATGCGTGTAGGGCTTCTCGAAATGCGGAAGTTTGGTAAAATGTTCTTCGAGAACTCCGTGCGTACGGCTACATTTACAGAAGAGAGTGCGGGTGTGGCAGATTTGATTACAAGTTGTAGCAGCGGCAGGAATTACAGGTGCGCTAAGATGAGCGTGGAGAAAGGCATCAGCATTCAACAGGTAGAGAAAGAGGAAATGAACGGCCAGATGTTGCAGGGGACGTCTACGGCCAAGGAGGTTTATGGTTTTTTGGAGAAGAGAGGGAAAGTCGACGAGTTCCCTCTGCTCACCGGGATTTATCGTAAGTAGATCTATCCAGTCCACTCATGATCGGACACTTGACTAACTATGTTTGACAGGCATTCTACAAGGAAAGCTTTCGGTCGAGGACATACCTGAACTTATGGCGAAGAGTCCTATGTAACGGCCATCATTATGAGGGAATGGGAATGTATGATTTGTATCTGTCGGCTACCTCATAGTAATTGAGGAGCCTGCAATATAATTACCTACTTTACCAACCTCACTGTGCAGTAAAGCGCGCTAGGGGCCCTTAAGCCGAATAACACATCCTTCACTCTTCATGTTCGCAACTTCCTCCACATTCTTTCTCCATTAGCTGCTTACTTGCCGATCCCAGGATCGAGTAGCCTTAGTTGTATCTGGCCCGAGTCTGTCGATAATCACTACAAACAGTCTCACCATGGCACCGTGCTCTTGAGACGCAACGTTTCAATGAATGTCAAGTCAGGTCCCAACCTCCACCATCGTCTCCCAAATGCTAACAGTAAGGTAGCTCGCACATCAAAGCATCAGTGACACCACCAGAAGTACCACGATCACATCACTCTCTGCCCCTAGACTCATCTGATCCTTGAGAGACTTGGTAACGACGAGAGTATGGCCAAAATCAAGGCCAAGCCTCGGAGGACCGCCGACTCTGAGACACCGAAGGATCCATCCTCGAAGCGAAGACGTACAGACACAGCGCTCGCGAACGATGTGACACCAAAGGCTCCAGCTTCGACGGGTAACAGTCCAAAAGATGTGCCAGTCAATGAAGCGCTTTTGGCAAAGCGTGTGAAGATGGAGCCGGTAGAGAGTCTCACCAAAGCCGACCGAATGGACACGGAAAGAGGAGTGAGGAAGTGAGTCTCCCATTAAGCAATGGCTCTACCTATGCTGATGCGCGATTATAGCACAATCTACGACGACATCGTCTTCCTGAAAATCGGGCCCGAGTCCACCAAGTTCGCCATCCACCGTGGATTACTCACGAAACATTCGTCGTACTTCGAGAAGATCCTGAAGCCGGGCTATGTTGCCGATTCGACGGACGTGGCCGTTACTCTTGAAGAGGATTCAAAGGTTCTCAACCTGCCCGACATTAACCCAGAAACATTCGCTCGTGTTAATTCCTGGATCTACTCTCAGAAATTTCGCACTCAAGACGAGGCATGGAAGCACATCGAGTGGCAGCACCTCATCAACGTTTACATATTCGCCGTGCAGACGGGGATGGCGATCCTGCACAATACCTGCATTGATGCGACCATCCTCAAAGTCCAAGATGGAGCATTATATCCTGGGCAGGGCACGATCAATGCATTATGGAATACCAGTATCAACGTCACGCCCCTTCGAAAGCTCTTCGTAAAGCTCTTTGCAACCCACTGCGATCTCAAGAGTGCCATACTCTCTAACCCTGCATACAATCTGACCTTCTTGAACCAGCTAGTCATCGAAATGTTTGAAATGCTGTCGATTGGTATCAAACCTGACGAGGTTGACATCTGGAGAACGAGGAAGCAGTATTGGATGCATGGGTCGGAGAATCCCATCGCCATCAGTTGATGGCGAGAGTCATGGAATATGAGGGCATGGAGGTGTGTGGAGCCGTTGATGTTGCGAAAGCTCAGGTTACATTGCTGGAGGGTATCCAAGCTACTGGTATCATCTGGTCCGAATGAGGGCACTCGGGTCTGCAAAGAAGCCGCACTCATCATGCTGACCTGCACCTTGACTCTGAGCTCGGGCTTCCCCTAGCGGAGACATATTGTATGTAGCATCTCGCTCTCGGTATCGATCTAAGCTACACCAAATCCTATCGAGGAGTTGCTGATCGTCTATCCTCCGTGCACGGAAAACAACTCCCTAATCCGCAACCATCTCTCCACGCCACCCCTCCATCTTTCTCGCTCCATCCCTCTACCCATCCACCCATCCCCTATCTCAACCTCCGAGCCTCTCTCTCCGACTCCAGCAAACACAGAATATCATCCTCGCGCACTATTCCCACCCTCACAATATCAGCAATCACTCTTTCCCACATTTCGTCATTTATTTCTATCATCGTACTTCCATCCACTCCTAGCCTTATGCGAAGAACAGTTCAGAACGTACCGGGTCCCTTGACATTACGGATGATGGAGCGAGTGGTATCGTCCATGAATTCGACGCGGACTTGTGTTACGCCGCCGCGGGAACCTGTGGGTGGAGGGGGGTTAATTTTGGTTTGGGTGCTGGGGGCGAAGGGAGTATAGGGGAGGGTGGGACTTGCCTGTGCGGCCTAGGACTCGGGTCACTTTGACGAGCTTGACGGGTATTTTTGAGGAGTCCATGTTTGATGGGCACTTGTCTTGTTGTCTTTGGAAGTGTGGGTTGAAATGTGAGGATTGAGAAAGTTTGTGCGATGAAGGGTGGTGTGCCAAGGCGCGCTAATGCGGGTCATTTTTCTTTGTGGTTATGTGAAAATTGGTGGGGGAGTGAGTGTGCCTCTTGGATTTTTATGGTTGTGATATAGAGGCAAGAGTTATGCCGTTGAGTCCGTGGACAGAGTCGTAGGGAGGAGGATTTGGTGTATGGCCTTTGACACGCCTGATTGCTGAGAATCGTGAAGCTGAAAGTGTGGAGGAGGATTGGGAAGACCCCGGGTTTATTGACAATTCCTGCATCATACACGTCTTGATACTAGCCAGCAATGGACCTTGTCAATCAGTCCGTGTCAGTCATAGCTTACTAGACCATCGAGTTGAGAGGCCTTAGCTAATGACTCAACAGCGCCGAAGGGCGGTTCATCATCGCAGTCCCAAAGAGTGAGCACCTTCGGACCTATCATCCTCCGTCGAGCTCACCATGCGATAGAGGGCCGTCTCCAACAAGCAGCTCTCGACCTCTTATCTGGATCAGACCTACATTTCCGCAGAGATGGACGCCTCGACATCAGCCTTGTCAAGAACCACCACATTGCGCTCATGTTCCTACCCGCAGCCGACATACCAGGATACGTCGCCGAAGGAGGAGCCGATCTAGGCATTACGGGCAGGGATCAGGTGGCGGAGTATCAAGCATCGTTACCTGCAACAGATCATACAGGGATGGGAGAAGTCCTTGATTTGGGGTTCGGCAAATGTAAATTGCAGGTGCAGGTACCGGAGCATGGAAAGGTTAGCAGAGTGGAGGAGTTGGTAGGCAAGACCATTGGAACGAGTTTTGTCGCTTTGACGGAGCAATATTTCGCCAGATTGGAGGGACAACAGGAGAACACGGTGAACGGAGATGCATCGAATGGCGTCAAGTTTCGAACGAAGATCAAAAGACTCAGTGGAAGTGTTGAGATTGCTTGTGCTTCTAGGAGAGTGGACGGGATAGTCGATCTCGTCGGTGCGTGTCACGAAAGTCATGGCACTGAATGCAGCTGATGTGGACCAGAGTCGGGAGAAACGATGAAAGCACATGGGTTGAAGCCTATAGACACTGTCTTCGAAAGCACGGCTACACTTATCCAGTCGAGACACCCCTCAGATCCGAAGCTCCTCGACAAGATAGCATCGAGGATTAGTGGCGTCATCAGTGAGTGCCCGCCATTCCCCGAACTTCATACTCTAACATCTCGCAGCGGCCCAGAAGTACGTACTTTGTCAATACAACATTCCACTGAAGCTTCTGGAGGTGGCTACGAAAGTTACACCTGGCAAGCGAGCACCTACCGTTACGAAATTAGATGATGCCGATTGGATGGCCATCTCGAGCATGGTGCCCAGGGAACAGCTAGCTGGCGTTATGGACGAGCTGATAGCTTGCGGTGCTACTGATATACTTGCGCTCAATATTGCTAATGCAAGGACTGGGTGATTCGCCATCAGTGACGGGCGGCTGAATCTTAACAATTTCATGCGACGTAGATGGGGCTCATTGCTCTTGCTCCTTCGGACTGTGGCCATCCCTGATCTGGCATTCGGTGTCCACGAGACCATAGATCTTGCGGCACAAAACAGACATTTGAGGATGGGTTACAAGGTAGATTCTCCTAATGCATTTCATCTTAGAAAAGAATAGAGGAGCAATAGAGCATAGACGAAAGTGCCTGTTGATCTGCTGCAGGAAACAACCAACCATACAAAAGCCCAAAAACCAGACTCGAAACTCCCAGCAAAGAGGTCTCCAAACCCCGCTTCTTTCAGCCTGCTGCCCCTTGTTGCCTAATACCACGGAATGAATTGAATACGGAACTTCCGTATAATTCACCACTCCCCACCACATCTTCTACCCCCTTCCCATGCAAACCCCCAAACCTAATCTATATCCCTTGATTCTCCACTCACGATCCCACCTCCCTCTTTTCCTCTCTTCTCCTTTATAGCCGCTTTTCCCGCGTCGATGTGTACATTGCCCTTCACACCTCCGCTCCGTCCTCTTCCATATGCTATGTCTTGGATGGAGTGGAACATTGACTCGGGACGATAACATCCGACGGAGCTCGCTAGCGCCCGCTGTCTTGGCAGGATCAAATGATCTAGGACAGGATGGGACTAGTGTCTCTCGGAATGTTGTCGACGTACTCGTACTGATCTATTCCTCGGAGGGCCAAGACGCTAAACCTTAGCGTCGGGACGTACTTGTGGTCAGTACGAGTACTGCGTATTCAACCCTGCCAGGTGTGAATGATGCTCCTATGGAAGAAGGCAAGGTTGAGCTCTTTAACATCCTTTCCGTTTTGCGAAGGCGGTACAGCAGTATCGGGGAAGATATTGTCGGGGTGGGAGCCTCGCGTTCGACTCTGAGCCTCGACTAGCGTTATCAGCCACGGCCAAGTCGGAGAAAATCCTTCCGCATCTTAAAAGAGTCCCGTCTCGCTTCAATATTCCACCGTGTCGTTATGTCCTAGACCCCGATTGAGCTGTCATCTCGCGAGCTCTCTCAAGCCTCGTAGTATGCCAACGTACTCGGGTGAGAAGTAGAGACGGCTTTCACTATGCTTAGAGGCTTGGGGGATGATGCCCGTCGGTGTAGATCGGAGGCTGTGGGCGGGGGAATATTGCATTCACGTCACAATGTTTGTAGAAGAGCTACGGAGTATAAAGGTAGGCTCACAATCTCATATATCTCCCTATCACTCAACAACATCACACAACAACAGCTTTCTCCAACGTGCAGAAAGACAAGCTTTGCTCTTCGTCTCCATCTCTCTACCACCAATCTTTCTTGATATCATTCTATCTGCAAGAAGGCCCACATCTCTCCATCTCAACCGTTCTTATCCTCAACACACTCCATCTTCCTCCCATTTATCCTCGCCTCCAATATGACCACCATGAACACAACGATGCCAGTCATCAATCAAAACACCGTCTCTAAATGCAAAAGCGTTAGCCCGCTATGTCCTGTCGACCAAACAATATATGGCTACTACCCCAACATGGGCGCCAACGCCTTCTTTCTCGCTCTGTTCGCCGTTCTCTGCGCTGTCAATGTTGCTCAGGGTATCAAGTATAAGACATGGACATACATGATCGCTCTAGCACTTGGATCGCTCACCGAAGCCATCGGTACGTCTCCTTTCCAACGCCCCCTGAATCCACGAACACAATTCTCTAATACCTCTTCACAGGCTACGTCGGCAGAATCCTCATGCACAACAACCCCTGGTCATCCGCCGGCTTCGAAACCCAAATCTGCTGCCTGATCATCGCCCCCGCCTTCATCGCCGCCGGCATCTACCTCACCCTCAAACACATCGTCATCGAACTGGGCGCCGACTCCTCCCGCCTCCGCCCCAAGTTCTACACCTGGATCTTCATCGGCTGCGACATCCTTTCCCTCGTCCTCCAGGGCGCTGGTGGAGGCTTGGCCGCGAGCGCGACTCCAGGCTCGAGCGGTCAGAAAATCGGCACGGATCTTATGATCGCTGGTATCGTGTGGCAAGTCATCACTCTCCTCGGCTTCGGTACACTCGTCCTCGACTATGCGATCCGCACTCGAGGTCGCCTTACAGCCGGCGGCGCCAGCCTTCTTGCAACCCGTCGCTTCAAGCTTTTCATTGCTGGTCTCGTCATCGCATACATCACCATCTTCACCCGCTGTGTCTACCGCATCGCCGAGCTCGGTCCCGGATGGAGGAACAAGATCATGCAGAATGAAAACGAATTCATCGTTCTTGATAGCGCCATGGTAGCCGTCGCGACTGTCCTCCTCACAGCTTTCCATCCTGGCTATGTGTACGTCTTACCTCTCCCAATCTTCACAAGACATTACTGACTTCACAACAGATTCCCAGAGATGCAAATGCATAAGAAGAACCTACCGGCGAATATCACTGCTGTGGAGAAATTCGCTTCAACGTCGGATCTTGAAGGCAGTCTCGCTGGCGCCGACCGAAAGGGATATTTTGGAGCCAAGTAAGAAGGGAGGCTATCTCAGCCTATTTGAGACAATAACGAGCTGCTATTTACATAGAGGGTATGATAATCACTGCTGCGTATGAGCGTTTGACAATGTTGGGATGAATACCATTTGCGTTTTTCAAGGCATAGATTGGAGTGAACAGGCGTTGTATTCTATAAAATATAGACTGATGAGAAATTCACGATCGCCTTTACTACCTTACCATCTATTTCATATACAGTGACCCGTTTCAAGTTCACTGCTTCTAACCTATCCTATTCTGAAGATCATCATCGTCATCATCATCCCCATCTCACAACACTTATACAGAAAGGCCAATGCGCAGATATCGATCGTGTGAAAGATTGGATATCTACCTCGAAGGCAGGAAAGGTAAGCTCGTTATTGTATTGTGTCCTTGGAGAGGTTTGCTGCACATTGATGCTGGTCAACTGATAGGAACTTGTATAGGTTGTTGCTCTTCCTTGCGACGATAGGATACTGTTAAAGGTCTGTTAATGCAATGACTTCATATGACATCGCGCGAATGAATGGACAACGGTGTATTAGACACTGACTCAGATTCGCCAAGGACCGTGGCGAAACTGAGTCAGCGGGGTTCTCCGTCCCTTATCAACGACCGTCGTTCTACTACTACATGAATTGTACTACATCCTGACACTCGTAAACTTCATTGAAATCATCCTTTCAAAACGACTTTACTTCAATCTTTCGGAAGGGCAATGTCGATCCAGTGAGTCTTGGCTTCTCTGAGCTCGGTACTCAGGCCTGGACCTTGCTCATACCTCTCCCTAGCCCGCAACTGCTCTGTGGATTGAGTATTTACATGATACCGTAGCAGCTGTTGCGAAATCATTGCCGACCTTGCCCACTGCTATACCATCTGCAACACTACAGTGTCCTAGCAACGAGAGTAGTGCCTTCCTGTTGGTGGACGTCGTTGTGTGAAGGATGGTAGACCTTCCATCCCGCCGTGAGCGGGGACTGTCCGCTTCTGCTATCGACGATAGCCGCTCCCGACTTCGAGACCGGCGTGATCCGATGATTCCAGGCAACGATATCCCTAGTAAACTCGCTCATCGCATCTTCGGGAAAGAGGAGGATGCATACCATTGGGAAAATTGCGCCAGACAAGGGACTTGCGTGTAATGCTGTAGGTTGGCGGATGTCGTCGAGATATGCGATGGACTCGACATCCGCATGAACGACACACTACAAACGGAAACATCGTTGCGGCCGCCAAAGGAATCTTCGCCTGCAGTCGGTACATCCCGTTGGCTATGATGAGCCACCATACCTTGGGTATTCTTGTGACGAGAGCTGGAGACATGGTGACATGGACATGAATCCTTTTCAAGAAGCTGTGGATCACTTGATTGGGTGCCGAATTGTGACCTCAAGTCTCGGACTGCTGAATATGAACCCTCGGAGATGTCAAGATGATTAATTTCGAACGACGCAATCAGTCAAAGGGGGGCTGTGGTGATCCCAAAGGTCCCGAAGAAAGTGAAGCAACGGAAGAGATTTGGAATCGAAGCTTTCTCATATCAGGGACACTTGGAAATGCCCCAAGTGAGTACGGTATGTGGTATCCTGAGGAATTTGAGCGATCGTCGAGGACGAGTATGCCGCGCACCGCAAGGTACCTAAAGGAGAATATGAAGGAGCCATAGTTCGACGTCCTTAACCCTTCGAGTGCGGTTATTTCTCGTTTTGCGGCATTTTCGGTGCGTTGCTGCTTGTTCTCACCACCGTTGGCGTGTCATGGTGAGATGAATTGACTAACGGGCATACCAGATCTCCCAAAGGGATTGTGTACCCTTTGATGCGCGTACAGAGATCGCCGCCATCGTATCCAAAGCTACAAAATTGCCTATACCAATAGGAATCGTGATCAGTGTGAGTGGTACGTCCGAAAGGTGAGTGTGTGGTTAGCAGTTCATTGTCGCAAAGGATTGCAAAATTATGTTTTCCTGATTATAATTTAAAATAAGGGTCAAAAAATAAATCTTGCCTCTGCTGTAATTCCTGTTGTAAATCTTGGCGTAAATCTTGGTGTAAATAATCCTGGCTCTAGCTTCCGGCACGGTTCGGGTATCCAGTTGTAAATCCAAGTGATAATTCCAAGTGGTAAATTCGCAGGTTTCAGAGGGGAGAGGAATCTCAAAGCCAACAGCAGCAGCTTACCATTTCATACTTCAAACAAGTATCGAGCCGGGGTGTGCCAATTGATCTTTTTTTTCGTTTTCCCCATCACACCTTGTTGTCTTCCCTATCACACGGCAGGCAGTCTTGTCGTTCAGAGAGTTCAAGGGTTCGAATGGGGGTGGAATTTTGGCAGAAATTCACGGATTGCACGCACTGGCTTTCTTGCAAGACCTAGATGTTTGGAGATATGTCTTGATGCTCTCAGGATTTTTGGCAATTTTTACATTGGATATCTATGAAGTCTGAAGCAGATTTTCAAATTCACGTCTGTGTTGTCTCGCGTAGCGTTGTACTGAATGACGCATCTGGCGATTTAAACAACACACTCTCAACTTAGATCACCGATCCTTTCTCTTTGCACTTGCATGAGCATGGATCGTGACTTCCTCCTGAGACAAACTAGTACAAGTGGTTCGTTTTATAATTGACACTCCATTTTCTTCAATCAACATCATTGCAAACATCAACACAGATATAACAGCATTTTCATGCCTCTTCAAGCTTATATCAATTATTTCTACTCTACTCTACCGCTGACGGCCACACACTGCAAAGGCAGCATTATCCTCTCACTTTCACCTCACTTTCACGGAATCACCTCACAAACTTCTTGCCTCTCAGCATGCCTTCACTACGCCGACCAAGCTTACGCCTCGTGCACGGTCAAGACAACCCAGAAAATGCCATGTTCCGAGCGAACAAATACCTCAGTGAAGGTCAAGCAAAGGAAGCTATCACAATATACACGGATATCCTGTATAAGCTCTCGCCCGGCCACGTACGTATTCCACGTGATTTCGTTGCAACCAAAAAAGATGCATAGGCCATCCTGACTCTGGTGATAAGATTTGCGCATTCCTCAACCGGTCGCTAGCCTACCTCTGCCTCAACATGCCAGAGCTCGCCGTTATTGACGCGTACCGAGCAGGGATCGCGGCGAATCAGATACGAAAAGATGAAGACGATGGCTTATCCAGGTTCCAAGCCGCTTACAGGTATCTTCGCGCAGAGCGACTGGCCGTAGAGGGTGGAGAAGCCTGGACGAGCGAACGACGACGCTTTGTTCAGGGTGGGTGGGCATACTCCGCGCTCTCCACTCTTGTTATCAACGATATACCAGAGCTCGAAGACCCAAAGGCCGACAAGTGTGAAAGGTTTCCTCTCAACAAGCGGCAGGTAGTTTGTATGGCGCTGGAGATCCGCGCGATTTACCGGCTTTGTGGTGCCCTCTTCACGTGTGGAGATGGTGTTCGATCTGATGCATTGGGATTGATTGACGATGCATATAAGAGATGTACCGGCTTGGACGACTGGGAGAAAACCTACTTCCAGATGCTAGGGACCGAAATCCTGAATGACTGCATGAAGCCATGGGACGAAAGCATAGATGATCCTCAAAGCCTTGCTTACTTGTCTTTGACTGAGCAGCGACGACGAGATGAGGAGAAACGGAAGACTAAGGAAAGCATGTTGGCAAAGACGACGAAGCGGAAGTCGTCACGATACAGATGGGACATTCATGAGCCTGAATTGGACGATGCAGATTGGCAGAAATTGCTCCGATCTTGTGTACAGCAAACCACGAAAAATTGCTCACCTCACTTCATCGACACGCCTGACATTTGGGACGAGACATTCCAGCCATATGTCGAGCTACGCGCCAATCGAGACATCTATGCTGGCGAGCTGGTGCTGTCCGAACGTACAAGATCCAATGTAGCATTCCGCATTCCAAAAGACGTTTCCGAGAACATATGTCCACGTCTATCAAGTCGCTATTACTGCGACACCTGCTCGTGCCTCATGATCGTGCCTCGAGACTGCCCAATCACGTATCAAAGTACCACAACACCAACACCAAACCCACCACCCTCATCACACCACTCAGATTCCCCCACAATCTCAAGATCATCGCAAGACTCAGCAAATGCACCCTACGGCAGCGAAATCTCCGACTCCATCACCAGCCCTATCATCAGTTCTCCACCCCATTCATCCGTCCTTACACCCGACACACCCTCGCCGCACCTCCCTCCAACCGCAAAACCAGACATCAACTTCTACGCCCCGACCAACCCCCTTCCAACCTGCACCACAGCCTGCCTCACCGCCCGCCGATCGCCCTTTGAACACATGCTCCTTACCACCCACCTCCACTACAAGAATAACCAGCTCAGCTCCCTTCTCCTCCTCCGCCTCTTCGCTACCGCTCTCGCCGACGACACTCATCCGTTACAAAATCGCGACCTCCTCTTTGCCAATTGCGGTGTTGCCTGTCAACTTCGAAAGCCAGCTAAGGACGAAAAGAAAGGCAAGAAGGAAAGAGAAGCGGAGAAAGAATGGAATTTCACCAACAACGTCGTCCGCCCTATTTGGATCATCGAAAAGGTTCTGCAGCAAGCGGGTACGGATCAATGGCGTAAATTAGAGATGTGCGATGGCTGGATTATTCTGACGCTGATGGACAAAATTGAGAGCGCAATGAGGATATCGCATGGGCCTGGGGTTGCCAAGGTTTATAGCCGAGGGGGTATGGTGGAGAAGACGATTTATGCGGACGACGACGAGTGGCGGGATCTTGTTGATGGAGGGGAGGGAGGGGAGGAAAGGGAGGGAGATGAGGTGGTTTGGAGGGCGACTATTTATCCTGTGCTTAATATGGTTCGGGTTGCGGATAAGGGGAGGGGAGAGGTACCTAATGTTAGGTTTCTGAGGAGGGAGGGATTGGTGGGGGTTGCCCTGGGAGAAGAGGGAGAGGTGGCTGTGAGGGCTGGGGAGGCGTTGGTTAGGGCGGGGGATTGAAGGGGGGAATAGGGGTGGGAAGGGGTGAGGGAGAAGTGTGAGATGAGAAGGTGTAAGGGTGAGCGGAGCAGATGGCTCCGTGGTGATTTTTGATAGGAAGAGTTGGATCGCGGCTGCGGAGTCGAGGGGAAATCCTTGGGTTAGTTAGGCTGGAGCCGAGGACTGCTTTAGTGGATTAACTATATATTCGAGGATATAGCGGGTGTGCTATTTCAATGTAGGATATGGACGTGCGATTGATGGCCAATAAAGGGGGCATTTCATTATCTATGTCGATATAATACCATGATTAAGATTTCTACTAGGTGATTTGACTGGATATATATGAAGATATAGATATATGAGTCAGACGTACTTGTTTTCGGGAGTACCTCGCGGTTTAGGGGGCGGCAGTAGGTAGGTACTTGGGTGGCGGGTATGAGGTGTTGGAGTTTAGGGAGGGGGGTGGTGTGTCTTGCGAAGGTTTACGCGAAAGGGGTTCGAGTTTTTCCTTCTTTCGTGGCTTGTATGTTGTAGTGATACAGATACGATATAGAGGTATTGAGATGGAAGGGGGGCACAGGATAAGGGTTACGAGTGGGGATGGTAATGGTTGTAGAGGCGTAGTTGCGCTGATGGGGGTTCTGGATAGTAATAGTGGTAGTGGTGATTTTAGTTGGATATAGTACGGTATAGTCGATGATCTTGTCATGAGAGGATCACAAGGGCTAATGCGATCATGCTTTCATTGTTCAATATATACAAATAATTCAATGTTTCCAAACGATCTTTCATGCTTCCGTGAACACCATCGTAGCATCACCCCCTAGCCTAGCCCCCAAGCCATCCGTTTCGCCATCATGCCCATCTCACGGCAAAGCCATCATTTTCTTAACCTCTGCGATCGCCTTTCCAGGGTTCAAGCCCTTCGGACAAGTCCGGCTGCAGTTCAGGATCGTGTGGCACCGATACAAGCTCATGCTATTGTCCAGCATCTCCTTCCTTTCCGCCTTGTGCTCGTCGCGCGAATCGGCCAGCCAGCGGTAGGATTGGAGGAGCACGGCGGGGCCGAGGTATTCTTCGCTGTTCCACCAGTAGGAGGGGCAGGAGGTGGAGCAGCAGGCGCAGAGGATGCATTCGTAGAGGCCGTCGAGCTTTTTGCGGTCGGCGGGTGATTGGCGGTTTTCGAGACCCTGGTGTTTGTTGGGTTAGTATGGTAAGGGGGTATTAGGGAGGTGGGTAATGCGAGGGAGTGACGTACGTCTTCGGTTTTGGTCTCGCGCTGGAGGTAGGGTTTGATGGATTTGTATTGTTTGTAGAATTGGGTCAGGTCTGGGACGAGGTCTTTTACGACGTAGGTGTGTGGTAGAGGGTAGATCCTCGCTTCGTGGGAGGTGCTTGGTGGGATGCGGCCTACGCGTCGCCAGAGTCAGCGTTCATCCTACGAGGTTGTTCGGGGAAATTGTTTCATACACAAACAAGCCAGGGTGTTGACCCCATCAATGTTCATGGCGCAACTCCCACAGATGCCCTCCCGACAACTCCGCCTGAACGTTAGTGTCGGATCGACCTCATTCTTGATTCTGATCAATGCGTCTAGCACCATCGGCCCCGTCTTGTTTAGATCCAACGTGTATGATTGCATCTTAGGCTTCTCGCTTGGCTTATCTGGTGACCAACGGTAGATGTGGAATGTCTTTGTTCGAGCCTCGGGCGATTGGTTGGGTTCTTCGATTGTGGATGTCTTGGTTGGGGGAACAGGCGGCTGCGTGGAGGACATTGCTTCACCGAGTTTGGAGAGTGGATCCACTGTTGCATAAGTGCGAGCGGTGACGGGGGAGCGGAGGGCATGTTGGCGAGCAGTGGAGGCCAGGAAGCGGGATGTGGTGGTGCGGAGGGCGGCCATTGCGGCTAATCAGGAGTTTGGTAGCCGATGAGGATTGAATGAGTTTTGATTGCTAGCTGTGAAGTGAAGCGTCTCCTATGAGAATTGTTGTGCTGCTATAGATGGTAGTGAAGGAAATGATGTTGATGAGGCAAAATGCACCATCAAAGCAACCGAGGCGGATCAGACTACGCTAGGACGAGAGTGGCTAGCGTGTCATTTAGATCTCGACAGTTTTGATTGGCTCCAGGTAGGTACCTATGTACTCCAACTACAATATCCATCTCCGCCTTCATCTCGAAGATCGGGCACCAAACCATGCAGTCTTTCGGAGGGGTATCGCAACCTGTACAGCAGCGTCGTACTACGGTACCATATCTTGTGCGACTACTTCAATGACTTGCTCCGTCTCCCCATGACTTCGTTCATCAGGATGGGACCCTCTCGCATTCTGTCCCTGAACATCATTTCATCACCACTCGCCGACTCTCGCCTGTATTGCTGGTCCCTGTGAGACTCTGGATCATCCTCTCCGTACGATTATGGAGACTACGAAGGGCCATGATCGTGCGGAGGAATTCAATTTACCAGAATGGGAGACCAGTGCCCGCCATCGTGGAGAAAAGCGCAAGCCAACAGCAGCCGGAGAAAGCTTCAGAGACAGAGCGAGGGGAAAGTTCGACCGATTGATGCCCGCACATCGAAAGTATTGGGGTCTGAGCAGGAGGGTCGTGTGCATCATTGTTGTTGCAGTCGTTGTAGCAATTCTTGTCCTCATCGTCGGCCTTGCGGCAGGACTCAGCCATCGATCAAGGTATTTTCTAATTACTGGTCTGACAGTCGCTTTGCTAAGTACGTTGCTACAGTAGTTTCCAACCGCTTCCTCTGGGATCGCAGACCTACTCAGGCGACTTGACCTACTACGGCCCTGGGCTTGGCGCTTGCGGAGTCACCTCGTCTGGTGGCGATCAGATCGTCTCTATCAGTCATTTTGACTTCGATGCTGCATCTACTGGTTCTGATCCGAATGCCAATCCACTCTGCGGGCATAAGCTTAGAGCCATACGTGACGGCAACAGCGTTGATCTAACCGTCGTAGATCGTTGTACGTCTGGAATCCTGGAAGCTTTATGCACAGCGATGCTGATGAAATATCTAGGCGTAGGGTGCAAGCCCACGGATATTGACGTGAGCCTTGGGGCTTTCAAGCAGCTGGCTGACCCTGCTCTCGGTAGGGTCAAGGTAACTTGGGCATGGCTCCCTCCGATTCCATCAGTATAAACCCAAAGGGTGTAGCAGCAACACGCTCTCTATAGCACATTAAGAAAGCTATCAACGCAGCCCATCAGCGCGGACGTTCTGTTTGATATGAGGCACGGCCTTAATTGCCTGTTGGGGTGCTAGCTATTCAGTGTTGGAAGAGCCGTTATCGTCAGTCCTTTGTTGTAGTAGCCAGTGAAGTTGGGCATCATCCCACTAGACAGGTTTGCCTTTCACCCTCTATGTTGTCTGATACAGGCGAGTATGGTTTGCTTGACTGGTACCCCGCATCGCACGAACTTCAACTCTTCACATCTGAGCTTTGTGCCCATCGTCAAGCGGGCCAGCCTTTGCAACCTTGAAACTAGCTTATCCTCGCACGACTTCACCTTTAGCTCTACATCACTCATCCCATCATCATCAGTATGGTCATGTCCACTGATATCCTGGTCTTTAAAGCCGAGGGCAATACACAAGTCAAGAACGGAAAATACCTAGCGGCCATCCAGTGGCAAGTCGATTCTGACGTGGCTCGTCTGTCCCCGCTCGGTCAGAACAGTTATTGCTGACTACTCTAAAGCTACGACAAAGCTCTGAAACGCACCAAAAGCACAACGGATGCAGTCACTCTTCTCCTCAACCGCTGCCACGCCCGAATCCAGTCTCAACACTACGATGCTGCCCTTGCAGACGCTACTGTCGTCCTCGGAATGTCCCAGCACACACCCCCCGAGAAAGCCCTCTTCCGCGCCGCTCGCGCTTTGTACGGCCTTCAGCGCTGGCGAGAATGCCTCAGCTATCTGAATCAGCTGATCTCCCTTTACCCTTCCAATGCATTTGCCGAACCGGACATCGCCCGCTGCCAAAACCGTATACGCGAAGAAGCAGGCGACTACGATCTTGCTTCTCTGCTAGAAGAAGCTATCACCAAATCTCCTTCCCCAGACATGGACCGTGCGACTTACGTTGGCCCCATTGAGGTCCGCGACTGCGCCATCAAATCCCATGGCCGCGGTATATTCACCACCCGAGCTGTCAAGGCTGGAGATTTACTGCTCTGTGAGAAGGCTTTTGCCGCAGTATTCGTGCCCACTGATAAGGAGTACGAGACTTTCAAGCGTGAAAACCGAGATCGGAGCGATGGGGAAAACATGAAATTCTTCTCGCTGAAGATGAGGGCTCATTTGGTGGAGAAGACGTTGCTCAAGCTGTATCGTAATATGAGCCTTACGGAGGGTTTCAGCGAGCTGTACGCTGGACCTGAGTGGAAGGATGAGATTGATGATGAGTCTGGGTTCCCGCTTGTTGATGAGTAAGTAGTCCTCCATCCGCTTCATGGAGTCACTGCCTAGACTCCGGTGTCCCTCTTATTCCTTGAACGAAAAACTATTCGGCTGGTATTCCCCTTTACAAGCCATAAAACACAGCTGACCACGACTACAAGATCCTTCGTCGAAAACCGCATCATCTACAACAACTTCGGCTTCCCCATCCTAACTCACGAATACCACTATTCAATAAGCCACACCCCCACCCTCGTTCCTGACGACCTCTGTGGCTCCCGCGGTGTCTGGATCAAAGCCTCGTACATCAACCACAGCTGCTATCCTATGGTACGCCGCTCCTTCATCGGTGACATGATGATCTTCCGTGCTCAGCAAGATGTTCCCGCAGACACGGAATTGAAGTTTGGGTACATTTCCGGACTGGAGGAGCTCCACGAACGGCAAAGCAAACTCAAGGATTACGGATTCGACTGTGACTGCCAGATTTGTACGTCCGAGAAGAACACGAGCGGGAAGAAAATGAAGAGAAGGATGGCCATCTGCCAAGAGATTGTCGATATTTTCGAAAAGGGAGCGTCGACTTCGCTGCAGACCTATAACAATCTGCTGGACAAGATGGAAGCGACGTACGTGAATCCTCCGAGCGTGGAATACCGACGCGCAATGATCACGCCGCTCACGAATATCATCACCGGCTGTCTCACGTCCGGCCTACCATTGCAGGTCATCGAGCTCGTCCACCGTCTCCTTCTGGCGCTCGGGTTTAAAATCGAAGTTACCAAACATTCGTTCCGAGTCCTGCAGTGGGGTTTCCTGATTGACGAAATTGTCATTTCGCTCGTGGACTTGTGTGATGCGTACGCGGATGTTGAGCCGAGATTGCTGGCGGATGCGGACGGGGTGGCTAAGAAGTGCTATCTTATCATGTGTGGGGAGGATGTTACTTGGGAGGAGGCTTATGGGAGGGACAAGAAGAGGGGCGGGACGAGGAGTGGGATGGGGATGATTGAGAGGACGGAGGACTTGGTTGAGGGGGTTGGGGGCTTGAAATTCGTCTGATCCTGATCTGATTCTAATGGACTGTGACTGCGATTGGTAAGGTAAGCATAGATCAAATGTTCGCTCCACTTGACGCTTAATCTGCACTACCTCAGCTTTCCCACACCATCGCAGTATGCAGAATTTCCCCTTCATCCCCCCCACCACAATCGCCATCAAGACCTTCTCAAACATCAATGAAATCTATCGAAAGTCATCCTTATACACTTCCCATAGACGCGGGTAGCAAACACCTCTGTTCACAAGTCAATATCTCTTCGAAGTCATTACAGCAGTTTATGAACCTTTGAATGGGGTTCGTGTAACTAATTGAATTGTTCCCGACCCCGAAGAGATACCGTCAAGCAGGACAATCAGTTCCAGAGTCCTTCCGACAGATGTGTTCATGAAGCACACCTGCAGCATGATAATGCAAATTCCTGCTCGTTTTCAAAAGCAGCAATTGCATACTCGTTCACCGCACCCTGAAGAACATGCACGTCTACTAGCATCCCTTTTGGTAGCTTGTGAATGTGCACCAATTCGCGATTTGAGATGGCATACTGCGTCCTCGTAGCGTCCATTGGGTGGTTTGATAAAACTGTTGCTTATACATTCGAAGAGGCGACAGGCGGTCTGACGTGCTACTTTGGACAGTTTGAAGGAATATGAACGAAAAGAGATGGCTCCAGTATGCCTCACTAGTTTCGCGACAGGGATGGTATACCCGCACCTATGTACAATCCTGGTGCTGCTTTACCAGATAGTATCTTCCTCATTCGGATTCACACACAGAATAATAGGTCTCATCCTTCAACGTGGTCCTGGGTCAACGACCCGTGCGCTATCTATTGATCGGTAGCTTTGGCGTACAGCTTCGAGGTTGCTGCTCGGTAGAAGAACGTGGCGTAGTCATTTGTAGAGGATATGCTCTATAAGCGTTTGCGGATCAAAAGTATCCGAAATCGAGAGTCAGCTTGAACGTCAAATGTAGGATGCGTTGAACGATTAATTGATACGCTGCTCTATTGGCGGCATAATCAATGTCACGATCAACAAAGAACGGTAATGGCAACCTGCCTCTCCTTATTGGCCTGGCGGGGACTGGTATTCGTTGTATTGACGACCCCACGTTCTCTTTGAGCCTTGTCGTGATCGCTCTGGTCGGAGAGTAAGGTCCCGTATCTGGCGAGTTTGAGTTCTGGTCGAATGAAATGAGTTTGAAAGTGGTGAGGTGATGGTAATCAGGTCTAGATGGATTGCAAACCGAAGGAAGACGGAAAGTGCTCGATATAGAGCATCTTTGAGGACAATTGGTGACAGTGCAATGTAAGAGGATCCGATACTGGTCAGACTTGGATGTTAAGGAGAATTATGTACGTTCCTGCTGTCCGAACAAGGGGAGGATTTTTCAGAGAGAATGGATGCCACCACGATGAACGCACAACCTCGTCATTTCAAGTACGGACCGCAATCTGATTCGCATTTGCTAGTGTTCTTTCCATAATGTTCATCTTGACCCCTGGATAGTAAGACGGAAATTGCTTATGGTAATATACCCATGTACCTCTTAAGTACAAGAATTGACAATTACTAGGCAATACCAAGGTTGAACTTCGTTCATCACAAGTCTGTCGTATACTGCGTAACGAAGCACTGAAATGTGATATACTGTTGGACAAGAAGGGTAGGAGATTGAACGATATATCGAAGATGCTAAGCCTGGGCTAAGCCCAATCAGGAATGCTAGTGTCTTGGCCTTACTGAGCATCGACTGCTCTCAAACAAGGATTTTGTATCTTACTCAAACATGGATCCAGCAACAGTAACGGGCCTGGTCGCCGCCGAGCAAGTCGTATCAACAACACTCGAAGCTGGAGCAGTCGGCGCTTACGGTCTCGCCCAATCTACCCAACCACTAAGTGCAACTTTCATACGCGTCTCCAGCGAAGCCTTCCTCCCTCGATCACACCATTCTGGCACTGTCGTCTCAGGCCAAGCATATATCTTCGGAGGGGAAACTGAGGCTGGGAGACTGGCTGGAGATGAAGTCCATATCGTCAGCTTGCCCTTGAAGAAGGCAGGAAATGCAGGAAAGCCGGATTACAAGGTTGTACCCTCGCTGGGAGAAGGGGAGGACGGAACAGTACCTGGGCCGAGAACCGGGCATACAGCATGTGCGATTGGAGAGAAGATCTACGTTTTTGGAGGTAGAGGCGAAGAAGAGAAGCCAATCGAAGAAATGGGGAGAGTCTGGGTTTTCGACACCAACACTCTCGGCTGGAGCTACATCGATCCAGCCACCGACGCGTCAACGCCACCTGGTCGCTATCTGCACGGAGGTGCCGCCAGCGAGAACCCCTTACCGAATAGAAATGCGTCCGAGAAGGCTAGCTACGGCGAGCAAATACAATCTACCATCGGCAAATTACCTAGTCTCATCGGCAAGGGCTCCTCCCCCCAGGAGCCTCATGGAACATTGATTATTAGCGGAGGCTTCTCCTCACAAAATGATGTACTGAATGACACCTGGATCTTTAATGTTATGTCCCGGATATGGTCCTCCCTACCATCCACACCATCAACATCTCCTTACCCACCAAGCCTTGCCCTGACACACAATCGCTTATACCTTATCAGTAGCTCCTCTGACCTCGGCAGTGAGATCCATTACCTTCCTTTTACAAAAGAGACCTACAGCGATGCCCGTGGCGAAGGCGAGGTGGGTCTCACATCTGGCAAGAATGAATGGACGACTCTTTCATTTCCTACCAATCCTCTCACACCAGGTCCCCGGCCTCGAAAGGGCGCAGGATTGATACCAGTCACGACAGGCAATGGTCGCGAGTACCTGCTCTACTTCTTTGGAGAGCGAGCCTCTCCTCCAACCTCCGAAACTCCCTCTCCCTCGTCAGACGATCCAGTATTCTGGTCAGACGTATGGAGCTACCAAGTACCTGCGCAGAATATGACGGCGGCGGGTATCAAGGACGCCACGAGATCTGCAATGGGGATAGCGACTGGTGAGGGATCGTGGGCAGAAGTGGGTGTCGTTACAGTCGTTGAGGGGGAGACGGAGGGAAAGAGCCATCCGGGGCCGAGGGGATGGTTTGCGAGCAGTCCTGTTGGAAGGGATATTGAGGGTGGTGGAGTGCTGCTGTGGGGTGGGGTCAATGGGAAGAGAGAAGTGGAGGGGGATGGATGGATTGTCAGTGTCACGCCGAAATGAATGGACGAGATATGAGATTGCATGAATAGAGTATATGACGATACTCATGATTCGTCAACGATTATAGAAGGACATGTACCATGTGGTGCTCATCAAAACTTGCATGGTAGCTCAAAGTAGAATGGTCAAAAAATTAATAACTACTTCCAGGTCCACGCTGATTCAAATCAATCTTGACGAATAGAAGAAAGATGCGATCACAATGACTTCTCTCAGATATCATGTCCCCTTTACTGCCAGGATTCCTCAAAATTACATCTCCTTCCTGACTAAGCATCCCTACTCCTCTGGCCAATCGGACGACAGGATGCTGCCCGCTTCTAAGACCCAGATCCGATATGCGCTATCGTTCATCACTCATCGAAACTTTCGTCTCATTGTATATATACCCATATCTCAAAAGAAAAAAAAGGGAAAACACAGAAAGAAAAACAAAAATGGCACAACCACAATCAGGGAAATCCTTCCGCTCCTTCCTCGGTATCGAACCATCAAAACCCACGCCTGAGGATAGTGTCCTTGTCATTGTGGATGCACAGAATGAGTACGGTACGCAAATTCTTCACTCTCCCCTTCCTCCCTAAACGTCTGTACAAAACCAACACTCCACTCGTATAAACACTTAATCCTTTCCCACACCGTGGGACATCCAGACCACGGCCTCCTCGCCATCTCCGACGTCAAATCATCCCGAGCCGTCATCGGCGACGTGCTCAAGAAGTACCGAGATGCCAAAGGCGACGTCGTGCATGTGAGGCATGATACGCCGGACGGAGCGCCGTTGTTTACGCCGGGGACGGAGTTGGCGGAGGAGTTTGGGGAGTTGAGGGAGGGGGGGGAGGGGGAGAAGGTGTGTTGATTTTTCTCTTTGGGAAGGGAAGGGAATGGTGGGGTGGGTGGGGGGGATGGGTGGAGTGGAGTGGGATGGGTGGATGGGATTTGTCCTGAGATCTGGAGTCAATTCAATATTTGCGTTGGATGGAGAGTACTGATTTGATTGGATGTTGGGGGATAGGTGATCCATAAACAACAACCCAGTTCATTTACGGGAACGGATCTGGATGAGCATTTGAAGAAGTTGGGGAAGAATAAGATTGTGCTGGCTGGTATGTGCTTTCACCCTGCCTTTCTTAATATTGAAAGCTGATCTGCCGCAGGATACATGGTACGCCCTTCAAGGATCTCTCAACTAACGGACCAAGCTAACCTACGCATTCTCCAGGCACATGTCTGCATCTCGGGCACCTCCCGCGCAGGCGCAGAACTGGGCTACGACGTCTCCGTCATCCGTGATGGGATTGGCGATCGAGATATCCCGGGTGCTAACGCGAAACAGTTGGTTGATGTGAGTATTGCTTCTCTTCTCTTCTCCTTTGTCATGATGTCCAAGGGGGCTTTTGAGAATGGAGGAAGTGGGATTGGAAATTTGGCGCTGATGTATGTGTGTTTGATGTGCAGACTGTCGTTGCTGAGTTGGGAGATGAGTGTGCTACTATTATTGAGAGTAGGGATTTGTGAGGAGGGGGAGGATGGAGGGGTTGGTGGGTTTGGGAGTGCTGTATTTTCGGATAGGACTATTGTCCAATAATAGTAGGATCTCTACCATGTTGGACAGCTGATCACAGCAAGAACGGTGACTCCGAATCCATGGATCAGGTAGGTCACCGGACACGATCTTCTTGAGAAGCCGCTCAATGTCAATATACTCCTTAAATTCTCGACACCTACCACCTACCATCATGTTCAAGTCTATGCATATATCACAAAAAACACTTATGCCCTGTCTTTTTTTGCACTGTTTGGTATGCGCACGATCCTTACAACATGGTGGGTTCTTGGCGGCTAGCAAGTCTCCATTGCTCGGTATAAGCCATTAAAAATATGTGCTTACGATTGATCCACACACATGGTATCATATTCCATCGCCAGAGAAGTAGGAGGGTAGGACACAATCCATCTTCATAGACTCATTTTCGACGTCCGGAAAGCGGATTCGTTGGAATAGTCCTAAGATATCTTTTGGGGGGGGGGGTGTTCGACTTCAGATACTCTCCGTCTCTCATCGCGCAGTCTATCGTTCTACTCCTCCCCCTTCATTACACTACCTCGTCCGCTCCAGCACTGCGACTCGGAAATTCTTTGGGAAGAAGTTTTCTACTCATCTAATCTTATTGAACAATATAAAGCGGAACATGCTAAACCTCCTCGCCAAGTCGAGGGATCGCGTTCAGAAGACTTGGTCGTTAGTCCGGTCAGTATTGTTGGTTGATCAACAGGTAGAGAAATTCGGTAATCGATTGTCTTGTCATGTATTTTCTGAATGCTATGAGGAGCTCTTGCTTTTATATATCTTTCTGGGGAGAACGATAACATCGTCACCCTTTGGTAGTATATGCGTGTCCAAATTTTCTTCTGCGATGGGCTTTTGTGATAGGAGTGATTATGTGGATGGTTAGCTTAGATTGATGCTTCTTGACTGTGTTTGAGGAGGGGGACTAAGTGAGAGTGATTATAATGTATCCTACCGGTTCGCAGCATGTTTTATGGTTGAGTGTAGTGTTAGATAGTGGAGGAGTACGAATTTGATGGGGATTAAGGTGGATTGAGTGCTTGTGTCATGGAGCTGAGGAGGCTGGTTTGAGAAAGTAGTGGATTATTTTGATAGGTGGTGTGGCCTTTAGGAGAGGTAGAGGCGAACTAAACTGTAAACTGAAGGAAACTGGAGAAATTGGGGGTAACTCAGGGGCATTCAGTATAAAATACTCAAGTCGGCCTATGACCGGATATGGACAAGCGTGGCCTTGGCGCTCATACATTGATCAGCAATATTAGCGCCTTGGCTCTTTGTCCTAAAGGTGTCTCACAACAACATAGACAATCTTTCAACCCATCATGTTGCTTTATCGATGGCTACCTTCGAAAACCATCCAACCTCATTCATACCATGGTTACGACAGCGCCATTCCGACATCCATTTTAGCCCCTGATAAAGTCATGTCAATGATCCATCCTGCTCGACTCAGAATGCGATGAGCTTATTATTGCCAGCCTCGTCCTTGCCAAGAATCTTGCCCACATCACTATCTCTTTCGCCTTCGACAACCTCTCTAATCCTTCTTCCACCAGGACTCGGATGGCCAGCGCCCATAGCTACGGCCCTCTCGTGAATACCTCCCAGATTCGTAGCGAGGAAGCCAGGTCCGACACCCCACACCTTCACTCCATCCTCCTTCATCTTGTGGTTCCAGTCTAGCATCAACATGTTCAGGGCCGTCTTACTACAACGATATCCGATCGTTTCAAAGTCTACCTGTTTTGGCCATCCAGCCGGTAGGGGCGGTGTAGGGAAGTACTTTTGGCTTGCAAGGGTGATTGAGGAAAGACCAGCCACGAAGATCAGACGGGGGTCAGACGACTTGAGCAAGAGCGGCATGAAGGTGTAGCTCATGACGTTCGCACCGGAGACGTTGACGTCGTAGGCCTTGTTGAAGCATTCGCGGAGCGACACTTTACCGGCTGTGTATGCAATATCGAAGGTGGCTCCAGCATTGTTGACGAGCGCGTCGAGGTGACCCGGATTAGCCTTGACTTGTTCGAAAGCCTTCTGGATCGACTCGTCACTGGTAACATCGACCTGGATGAGCTCAACGATATTGTCGGTTTTGGGAACTTCCTCGTGGAGCTTCTCGATCGCGAGTTTGCCCTTCTCTAGAGAACGACTGCCGAGGAAAACGTGATACTTGGCCTTGGCAGACTCGAGAAAGGCTTTGACGGCTTCGTAGCCGATACCACCATTGGCGCCTGTGACGAGAACTACTTTTGGGGCTGCCATCGCTAGATGCGATTCTCGTATAGATGTATGGATGGGTGTGTCATTGGTCGGGCGCAGGTGGTAGGCGGTAGGCAGTAAGTGGATGTGACGTTGTTGTCTAGGCTTGATCAATTCAAGCTGTATGTTATTGTCGACTCATCGACTCAAGCAGCGAAGGAATAATGTTATATTCGAAAAGAAGTACCTTAACTCCGGACCAACATAAAGGAGTTGGGTGGAAATAAGAACCTCTAACTCCGCTTATCGCCAATAGTTCCTTTGTCATCGAAATGATCATTATACGGAGTAGATGCTTCAGATTCCTACCCAGTCACCCTGACAGCTTGCAGCATGGCTTTCGACTTATACTATACTGGTAGCAAGATGAGCTGGGACGTGGTGGGATTGGTGCAGTGCTGGTGACATCCTTGACATCCGAACATCCAACGAGCAGCGATTAACTGAGCTGCGACCCGTTCACAGCCCTCGCGATAGAAGCATTCCGACCCGCGCCATTCCAAGAAATTAGACAACTCAAATGCTATCGGAGGCGTACACACCCTACGAGCCGGCACGTCCTGGGAGCGTGGACATCCACGAAGTGTATACACCCTTGGCCCCGACTCTTCTGGTGCTACCTCTCAAGTCGCACTACTCCCGTCAAGAAACCGAGACGCTGGTCTCGCACAAACTATCATCAGCCTGTCGTTGCGTACAAGATGGAGTATACGACATATGCACCAATCACGTGATATCATTCGTATGCCAAGCCGGAGTTTCGGACACCACGATTTTACCGTGCATCTCACCGAAGAAGTCCATCATTATAGCAATGTAACAGCATGATTTATCATCGAGGAGAATCCATTGACCTCTTCTAATGACCCTCTCCCTCCAAAGCCACTTCACAACCACCCATTACCAAATCTCTTCTCGAATCCCGCCATAACACCAAAAACCCATAACCCTCCACCACCCCCATCAATTCCACCATGCCACGCCCCCTCCTCCTCCCCCGTACCCTCCTCACCCTCACCGCCCTAACTACAACCTTCGGCCCCTTCCTCGCCGACTTCTCCACAACCCACGTCTACAACCCCAACTGGCCACCCCACGCAAAATTCCACAACGGCCAAACCATGTCGACCGGCGCTGCCCTCGGCGCGCTGACGCTCTTTTACACCTGGCGCCGAGCTTCGAGTCCGAGAGAGAATCTGCGCATGGCGGCGGTGCTGGGAAGTCTTTATTGGGGGACGGCGTTGACGGGGGTGCTTTATCCGGGAGCGAAGGCGGTGGATCCGGAGTTTGGGGAGGGGTTTCCGCAGTTTTGGCCGTTTTTGGGACTGGGGATTGTGCCGTGAGTGGCGGTTTGGTTGGTTTGAGGGGGTGGGGGAATGGAGGGAGAGAAAGGTATGTGAGATCTAATCTAGTACCACTGGGGTTTCTGTCTGCTCAATGTGTACAGATGGAGCTTGGAGCGATATGTGAGTTGTGGCGTCTACAATTTGCGGGGAGATCGATTGACTTGTCTTGTCTCCGTTCATCTATTCTCATTCAAGAAAGCCAGTCTTTGTCATATCGCTTCGTTGTCATCAATGGCAATTTACGACCAATTTCGTCGCTTTGTCCACGGACAAGCATAGACAAAAGTCCCTGACCTTTTCTTATCACTTTTGTACGCATATCTGCTCATACAGAACACCCCAATACCCCTCATGCATCTTCCCTTCCCTTCCCAGATCCACAATCACCAACATCACACAAACCCCTAAACCCAAAACCCAAAACACACAGAACCGCATTTCCGAATTCAAACCCATCCACAGACAAACAATGGGCTGCGTCTCCTCAAAATCCGACCAACTAACCCCCCTAACCACCCTCCCCCTCCCCCCACCCCGTCCCCGTCCCCGCCCCCAACACCAGCCCCTCCCCCCCCGCGCCCTCCCCCCCATGCCCAGATCCAGACCCCGCTGCCCACCCCCCAACCCCGAACGAGCGGCCTATTATGCGACGAACCGTATGCCGCAGGGACCGGTAAGGAGGAAACCGGTTGCGGTGGATAGGTATGTTAATCGGCCGTTGCCGCCGTTGCCGAGGGGGGGTTATGGGCCGCCGGTTGGGGCGGAGAGGTATGTTAATCGGCCGTTGCCGGCTTTGCCGGGGGGTGGGGGGAGGAGGGGGGGGAGATAGGGGGGGAAAGGGGGAGAGGTGGGAAGGGCTGGCATCCCTTTGGTTTTAGTTGGGTGTGTTTTTTACGTCGTTGATGGCTTGTGCGGTTGGTTTCGTTGATCTTAGCAGGTTTTGCAGCGGTTTGGTAATTGATGGATCAATGCGATATTTGTGGATTTGCCTATGTCAATCTTCTGTGCTCCAGCTATTTGTTTGATCAAAGAACAAACTATCCTTCCGAGAACGACAAATGTCTGTAGAGATCATCGAGAAAATTCTTTGTACCAGATGTGTGAATATTAGAATTTAATTAACGCCTCCACTCTAAATAAGTAGTATCCATGAACCTACCGTAGAATCCTCTTATGGTATATGGCAGAGCATTTGTTACACTACGAAGACGTAGGTTTGATCGAGGGGATGAGTAATAGGAAAGGCTCAATATTATGAAATGGATAGTAAGCTACTCGATGGTCTTGATCAGTAGCTTGCATGTTGAGCGAGGTAAATAGAAAAGGCGACAGATTGCCAAGACTTCGCTTACCTCATCACACCCAGCTAGGTAATTAAAGACATCTACGCTAGATAATAGCTTTTCTCTCAACCTCAACTACATCTCGTCTATATGCATATCCCAAGGCGACCACTATCAGAATTCTGGAAGTGGAATGCCTTGCAGCGAAAGGGCAGCTCCTAAGCAAAGTCGTTAGCTCCTAGTGGCTATAATGTCATCATCTGTCGACAATAGGACGGGATCATTGCTCTGCATTCCTCATCGATCATATCACGCAGTAATGCTCATTCGACCAAGATTCTTATGCTAATCGGGCTTCTACATGATTCTGGCGATACTTGGGAACCTCGCTGCAACAGAGTATTCAAGACGGACGCCATAGACGTTCTAGCATTAGATAGATTTTACAGTGAGATTATTCAACGTTTATTTAATAATTTGTATAGGTCTAGCCGTACGCTAAGCCTAATCTAAATTTACCCGAATATAAACCGTCGCTACTTAGCCCTACCTATCTAGGATTTACTTATAAAACCCCTTTTAATAATTATTTATTTATCTATATTATTAATAATAACGTATTATAAATATTAATTCTAATAAAGAACTTGTATATATAGCTACTCTAGCCCTCCTTATCCTTAGTCTATATTATATTAGCTAAGTCTTATATTATACCTATATCCTACTAGTTAGATATTAGAGTAAGGAGTAGAGTCTTAATAATTTCCTATCTAAGTAAATAAGGTAGATATTTAGATTTACTAAGGATAAGATATATTAATTACTTACTTATTTTAACCTTAAAAGTATTAACTAGTAATATAGTTATTAACTTAGCTTAAAACTTACTTTATATCTTATTCTAGTAAAATTCTTATACTTATATCTTTTATATAAGTTATTAATAATATTTAACTAGTCTCCCTCCTTTATTTCTACTATAATTAATAATATCCTTAAGTACTTATATAATTACTATAATCCTATCCTACGCTAGTATCCTATTTTTAAATATAATAGGATCTAGAGGTATATAAGGGTAATTAAATATATAGGTAAAATATATAGGAATTTTATAGTTTAGGGGTTTATTAATAGAATATTTTAGCGCTTCTATTAACTAAAGGAAGACTAGAGGTTCTTCTACTTTATATATAAAAAGGTATATAGTATAATATAATTAGGGGTAATATACCTAGATAGTCTAATTAGTATACTATATAACCTATTTAAGAGAAAGGTAAATAACCTTATAATACTATAAACTTCTAGTATATAAGACTAGCTATATTAAGTATTTTAGGGGTAGTAAGTTCTAGATCTATTTAGTAATAAAGCTTATAAGTATATAGAATTTATTATATTATTATATATAAGCTACTTAAATATATAAAAGAGAAAGTTTAATAGAAGAATAGCTAGTATATAAATTACTATTAAGTATAGTTTTAGGATAATATAAATACTTTAGGTAATAAATACCTTTAAGTATAAAATAAAATAAGGGCTAATACCTATTAGTAATATCTATTAGGTAGCAGTACTATTAATAAACTATTTTACCTATTTATAAGGCTAAAATATAGTATTTAGTTAATTTAAAATAAGGCTATTAATAATCTATTAATATTTATTAGTAATTAACTCCGCCTAATAATTACTTAGGTATATTTCTTTATATAAAGCCTTATAATATAACTAAAGGGATTATAAGCCTATAATCTATATATAATTACCTAACTTTAATATTATAATACTATTAGTTTATAGATTATATTACTAATAAAGAGCTTATTATTAAATTTAAGATTATAAAGAAGCTTATAAAGATAAGTTATAAAGTAGCTTAAATCTATAATATATATAAGAAATATAGGAAACCTGCCCTTATTAAGTAATATAACCTATTTATATAATTACTATAAAATAGTAAGTATCTTATAAGGCCTTATTTCTTTATTCTTACTTAAAGTTTCTACTTTTATATTTTATTTAGTTTTTCTACTTCTTATTCTAAAATATTCTAATCTTAAGTTACTTAAATATTAGAGGTTTATACTATTAGTTATTCTATTATTCTATATTATTTTATATATTAGAGTTATAAAATATACCTAAGTATTATATCTACTAGTCTTATAGTATTCCTACTATATATTATTAACTCTATCTTTACTAAGCTCCTTATTAACTTCTATATAAAAATCCTTAGTAGTATTTCTCCTTTACTTACTATTATTATTATTACTTTTAGAGTCTCTACTATTACTTACTTAATTTATATCCTTAATATTATTAAGCCTATTAATATATAACTATACTATACTTATAACCTCTTTATTAGATATCTAGGGACGGCTTGGTATATTATTATTTATAGGGATAGTAAGACTAATCTTACTAGTAATATTTTCTAGTATTTCTTATATTTATTCTATCTCTTTACTTAGGTACTATTAATATAAGACTTAATTTATATAAAGTATTTAAATAAGGTCTTCTTAAGCCCCTATTTACTTTTATAATAGAGTTATAAAGGCTTATAACTCCTTATAAAGGCTTATAACTCCTTATAAAGTATATTTAATATATTATAAGTCTATTATATTCCTTTAATTAAATATTTAAGTTCCGCGTTAGTATTAAGTTACTACTTATAAATAAGTTCTAGCTTCTTAATTAAAACTAGGTCCTAAGTACTAGTTATTATAAATATATTAATATTAGTAAGTAGAAGGGCTTAAGTACTACTTATTAATATAAGCCTACTAATACTTATAAGTATTATCGCCGGAGTTATTATATTATAAGATTTAAAGAATTTTAAACTTTACTTTATAAAATTAACTAAAATAGTAGTTATATCTTAAGTTAGATAAGACCTTTATATTTATTTAAGTCTTTACCTATCCTTTTATAACCTTATCCCCCTATTATTTTTCTTATTCTATTATTATAGTTATTATAACTAATAGATAGTACTATTAATAGAGTTAGCTTTATCCTTAAGATTACTCCTAATACTAATACTATTCTAGTAGCTAGTATTACTCTAGTATTTAAGAACTTAGGCTTTATTATTAATAGGGGGAACCTTTTAATATAATACTTATATTAGAGGGTAATATTAATATTACTATAAATAAGAGTAAGATATATAAGCCTTTTAAAGAGGAGTCTTATTTATTATTTTCTTTATAGGAAGGAATTTTATTAGAACTAGTATTCTCTATTTCTCTTATAACCTTTTTACCCTAGTAAGTAGAGAGTATATCTTATTTAATATTATAATCTTATATTTTCTCCTTCTTATCTTTTATATCTTACTTCTTTTTATATTTTCTAGCCTAAACTTTATTAGCTATTAGTTACTATTTATCTAGTACTTATATAAGGTTATTATTAATTATTATATACCTAGATCTCCTATTATATTCCTTCTTATACTTATACTATTTAAGTAGTACTACTACCTTTTATTAATAACTATTTTAAGAGTAGGAATAGTAGGTATATATCTTAAAGTCCTATTATATATCCTTCTATTATAAATTTATACTAGAAAGTCTATATATACCTACTTTAATAAGTATATAATTAATAAGTATTATTATCTCCTTAGTATTAAGAAGTATTCCTTTATATATATTTTATCCCTTCTACTTACCTCTCTTATACTTCTTATTATAACTATTTAATTATAAGATATCTAAGCTCTTAGTCCCCCTTCTCTTATACCTCCTTAAATATTATAATAGCTTTATATTATATAACTTAACTTTCTTATAACCTTTCTCTTTATAAGGGGACTTTTATAAGGTAGGTTAAGAGGAATATAAGGGAAGGATATTATTATTATTAAGAGGTTCCTAGGGTATAAGAGGTATATTTATATAGAGGTTAATAATAATATCTTCCTATTAATTATATAAATATATAATAATTATATATTTATCGCGCTATATTAAGATCTTTAATTATAAGGATATAAAAGGAGGATTTAGCGTATTAGTAATAATAATAGTAAAGGTACTAGTACCTAGAATATCCTTAGAAGACTTTAAAGTACGCCTAAGAGGTATATAATAACTATTAGTAATAGTAGAGGAAGGTTATAAGAGGGATAGAATAGATATAAATATAGGTAAGTAATAGATTAACTATAAAGGATATTAGAATAATAGCTTAATTAGGCTATTATTTATATTAAATTAGTAATTTAATAATTAAATTACTAACTTAATAATCTATATAATTAGTAAATATTATAGCCTGATATAGCTATTAACTATTAAATAATATTAAATAATCGCTTGAAATCGGGACTACAAAACCTATCTATTGTGTTTAAGAAAGTATAGCGCTTCGAACTTAGCTTTACCTATGGGTTTACTGAATTTTCCTCTGACAGCTATGACGATTCTGTTCCAGATCAAGAGGTGATGACAAGGAGGGATCAGGACTTTGATCCGTTTGTACTAATTTAATATCCCGCTAAGCACCTCGCAAAGCCTCGATTCCACCCAATCGACTGCGGAGACTACACCCAACCATACCATCACTGAACTCGGTGGAGCGACTTCGCCGATTCTTATTCCTCGTCGAACGCCCTTCATTCATCGAGTCCGCCCATGCTCGTTAGGTCCTCCCAAATTACATACATTATCAAGGACAGCCCTTGCATCAGTCAAAGCACCTGCTGTCACTGTCGTATTACCCACTCACCCTCCTCGACGCTAATGCAGCATCTACACTTCCACTATTTCCTACCCTTTCAAGCGAAAACCCACTGACTGTCACCCTCCATCCCACTCCTCTCCCAATCGGCGCCATGCCGCCAAACCCCCAACCTTTTCCTCCCCCAATCTTACATTCCTCGATAATATCTGTTGCTAGACTCCTCACGTCTTCAAAACTGAAATGGTCTATAAGCGTTGGGCTGCCACTCGCGATTTGCACGGCGCATTCACTTCGCGACACGTGCCACATGAATGGCGGCTTCTCTGGGCCGCCCGCGGTCGGGAGCTTAGGACCCCAACCTTCCTGGAAATCCTGGATACGGCGATAGTTGGGCAGGGTACGGATCCAATTCAGAGTAGGGCGACAGCCGTCGAGGGTGGTTGTGCGACGGCCTGGTTTGGGGGCTAGACATATGATTTGATTGCTCACGGAAAGAGGAGCGGTGGTGTTGATGGGGAGGTAGAGCGTCAAGCTTCGAGGCGCCAGGATGAGTGGAGTCAAATATGTCATCAATGTTCGGAGCTTCATATTTGCTAACGATAAAGACTAAAAGTAGGACAGGGAAAGTGAAGAGGTGTGAGTCTAGCACTGTATTGCGCTTACAGCAAACTCGGGGTAGAAAAATCATCGATTGCAGACGCGTTGGTGGAACAGAACATCCGGATACATATGCATTACAAGAGTAAAGATAAGGTCATACTACTTGCGGGCAATTCGCTGTCCGACTAAATCCTCTTGAGCTGAGTGGACACAGGCGCGCATGGCAAGTAAATACGCTATAAACCTATCGGCTCATAATCAAACTAATTATCAGAGCAGCTGCTATCGGGTTTTCAACTCTCTATGCGTAAGCGCCACATGACAGGCCCTAGCTCTATTCATTCCCCACATTCAACGATACTCAATGTCGAAAATTTTGTGATGTGAATAAGTAATGAATTGAGTGGCAACACGATTACTTATGGTGAGTCTCAGACCCTTCAAGCTCCATATCGGACTCCATCGGAGCATGTTGCTGATGTGAGTTCAATGACCTTAACCAGGTCTCCTGTAAGTTTAGCCGCACTTCGATGATTCATCATGCTCGTCCCATTCCAAGACATACCGTGGCGAATCCAAAACTCTCGACAGAGACTAGTGGCTAGATCAAGTGAAGTGAAAGACAAGGCTTACGCAGATACACTTCGCATTAGCAACAGGATCAACGAGATACTAGAAATGTCATGAAACCCTGGCCCCGTAAAACCTAGGACACTTTCAATCTACCATTCTTATCGCTACCCTCTTCGAAATTCTTCAATTCACACCTTGTCAGCAATGCCTTCTCCAAACGAGGAATGGGGGCCAGGGGACTAAATGATTCATCCTAGAGTCATCGTCCGTACCTCGAGCAGTTTCTTGAGAAGACAAAGTGGATTACATCAAAGGTAGAGAACATACATCTCAGTGTCTACAAGCAGCGCACTACCGGAAGTGGTAATGTGAACTTACGGCAAGCATCTCAACTGTATCGGTTTTGACGACACAACACGATGCCTTGATCCAATTTGTACCATGGAGGGCATCTTGAACTCTTCCTATAGCCTGCTATACCCGTCTTAGACAGTGCACAGACATCTTTGATGGCTACGGATGGTGTTCTCGGCAGTAGTTGAGTCAATACAAATAGAGGCAATTCCGGGACTATTAAGTTAATCAACTGCGATTCGAGCACAGCGAACTTCGTTCTCGATCGAAAATTGAGACAGTGTGATCAATTGTATCAACGCCAGATACGCCAGGAACATCTGAAACTAACACAGATGGTCTCGCACGACTCTACGGTCTATGAGCTTCCTCTATTTACAGGGCGCAGCTCACTCTAAATACGAGTAGAAGATTCCCTTGGCCGCAATGCGGAGTGAGTATCAATCTCTCGCAGCTCTTCCAGTCTACAATATGTTAGCAATGCGATCATGACCTTGGGTGGTTACTTCCCCAGAATAGACCTGAGCATGAAACTCTTGCAATAAATCCGTCAAATACTCTTCCCATTTCGCAAAGTGCGGGGCGCTATACTTTTCAGGTCCCTCGAATTGATGCTGTGGTTGGCGATCCTCTAGACAATAAGCTGTCGCTTTGCAGTACTGTGCACCCATCGACCGCTCGATCTCTGACAGTAGCGGTACCTTGTCTATTTCCCCCCCACAATTTTCGCTCCATGGGGAGATGTTTGATCTGTCCAGAGCAACCTGTGCCAACAAGACGCCAATCTTAAACAGCTGTGAGCTCTCTGCTAGGGCCGCTGGGTCGTCACATAGAAGATCGCTGAAGTCGAGGGTGTCAATCTGAAGCATGAAGCTATGTCGTTGCCCACCAGCACTCCTCAAGAGATTTTTGCTGCTGAGAGAGGAGAACCACGGGGTCCCGAGCAGGAATAATCCGGATTCGGCTATTTTGTATGCTAATTCGATCTTTGCGGGGACTGAGAAGTGCTCTTTGTTCAACACTCTAGCGAGGATTTCTGGATCCGCTTTCAAGGGGATCTTAGTAAGGTGTTCCTTCGGAATACGGAGGCAAGATGATGAACCAGACCCTAAGCCTTCGACCTGAATTATGGCCGATTCTTTCATTGGCTCGAACAACACGATGTCCGATGAGTCCGACAAAACCTTATCACCTTCTCCTCTCCTCACAGAACGGGACTCGGTAACAAGCTCGACAACCATCTTCTGATATTGCATTGAGCCTTCGGGGCCTCTGCCGAATAGCTGGAAGAACAGTTGCATAGGAGCACCGCGTTGTGAAATGGGCATAAAATTTCCAGAACTTGGCAATCTGTCCGAACCAGCATCTAGTAAACCCATTGCAAGGCTGCAATCCAAAGACGATTTGGAACAGTATTGGTAGAGCTGGAGCGACCCAGCCCTCGACAGAAGCGCTGCATTCAGGAGAAGTTCTCTAGACGGTAGAGGTACATCCTGCGCTATGACGGCATGCAGGGATCCGTAAACGGTCTCGGAGTATAGCCACAGTTCGCAAACGGCGTCACTCAACGCGGCGGTATGGATCCGTAGCTCGGACTGTGGTTGCTTCTTCGCTCGTAGTGATCTTGCAGCGGATCGCCAGCTCAGACGAGGAGGCTTCTGGTTTCCTTGAAGTGCGATCAGGCATCTCTCGACCTCCTTGCTCGCAGCGATGACAACGTTGAGTCTTTTACCAATATCAGCCCAGCCTTGCCGAACCCAGAGCGCCTCTGATGATGATGTAACGGCGGACCGTTGAGCCTGGCCCGACCAGGCTTCCTGCCAGGATTTGAACATGCTGAGACTGAATTCGATATCGAGGTCTGAACGCTTTCTGTCGTCGCTTGTATCGTGCGCGGGCGGAAGGGTTTCTTGTGCTTTTGCTGCTTGAGTGAGTGATGCGATTGTTGTGGAAGCGACGGAGATTGGATCGGTCATGTTGTATGAAGTTGTGTTTGGGGATGGTAGGTGATGTGATTTCCTTGGACGGGAAAGATGCTGTAGTAAGTTTTGATTCCGTATGATATACTCTACACCGGTGGTAACAGGGAAATTCCTCAAATATATACGGAGGTAGGCCCCTGTGATCTGCCCGTACTACCGGAAGCGAGGCGAGAAGACTTGATACAAGTCGCACAAAGAACAAGAAATCCCACCGGAACTCATATCTTAGCCATTGTTCTCCCCTGTTTCAGAAAGACCCACTATGACTTTTTTTCTTTTGGAAGCGCTATTTGCGTTCAGCTGAGTCTAATATTGGAAGACTGTCTACCAAAACGAGATCAAACTCATGGAGACCGTCTTCTCTAGCATGTACCACTATATCGGGCGCGAAGCTAGAAACCATGATACAGTCGCACAAAGGACGCAGAACCCGATCAAACGTCTTGGCCATTGTGCTCTGCTGATTCCAAAAAGACACAACGATCATAGAACCTCCTACAATTCCTTTCCTTCTTCCAAACTTGGTGCAAGCCTTACTACCTCTCTCCTCTCCATTTCGCTCACACTACAACATAAAGACGTCCTCGAATCAATCAATCACTCCACCTATCAATCTATCAATCCATTCGTATCAGTCTCTGCATTCAACAATCCTAATGCTATTACTATCACCACGCAAGCCTCCGCGTGAAATAATTGCAACAAGATATCCCATATCCTGCAGACGAGGATCAATCGACACGTTTTTCCTATCCTAGAGGAATACTCAGGCGCTCGTCCTTTGAGGAGGTGTTGAGGGGTTGGAGATGGGGTGGAAATTAGAGAGTGTGCTGTTGAGTGTGCTGTTGATGGAAGGGGTGTAGTGCTGTCGATGGTGCTGTCGATGGTGCTGATGATAAGTATGGTGCTGATGAATAGTGCTGACGATAGTGCTGTTGATAGGAATGGTGCTGGTGAATAGTGCTGTCGATGGTGCTGTTGATTGGAAGGAAAGAAGTGGTGCTGAATGAAACGGAAAACCCCCATCTCCAACAACCCTCTCAAACTCACTCCCAAACTCACACCTTTCGCCTCCATGGATAGGGTAGGACCGAGCGAGCGATCCTCCTCCACAGTCCTCTTCCGCTCCGCAATCATCGTCCGCAATCATCATCATCCGCATGCAGGAAAAAGAACAGAAAAGAAAAGAAAAGAAAAGAAAAGGAACCACACATCCTCAACCGCACGACAATCCATCTCACTACCAATCCACCCCTTGTCCCTCCCCTTCTTTCCCCCCAACGCGCCCCTCCCCCTCCTCAGCCGTCGTCATCTTCCGAGCCTGTCCCGTCCTCTTCTTCCTCCGTCGCTTTCTCTTCTTCTTTTCTTCTGGAGGTGCGGGTTCCTCCTCCTCCTCCTCTTCTTCCTCTCCTTCCTCTCCATCTTCTTTGTCACATTTCTGGATTCCGGGTCGTTCTTCGCCTCCTCATCGGTATTTATGACGCCGCTTTCAGCTGCAGCATCGTGCTTTTTTCCGTTGTCGATATTGATGGGTGTTTGAGCCGTCGTGGCGTGCTTGTTCTCCTCGCCGGGAGTTGGAGATCTCATCTTCTTCGTCTTCGTTCCCAGGCTTTCCAGGCTCTTCGCCACTCTTTTCCTTCTCATCCGTGCTTTTATCCCCGCTCTCGGCTGCAGCATCGTGCTTTCCTTCGCCGCGAGTTGCAGGATCTGTGCTTGGTGAGGGAGCTGGGGGAGGAGGTGCCACTGACTGGGTAGCTGGCTGGGTGCTTTCTACACCTGAAGTAGCTCCAAGGATCGTGTCTGCGGCCTTGGGTGGCCGAGCGGGGAGCCCATGGATTGGCTTTATAAGACTGGGAATGCGGCTCGGTGATGTAGATAAGGCTTGATATGTTGGGAAGATGTTCGGTACAGTAGTATATGTGGGGTGGATAGTTACCACTTTCTGTACAGATATAGCAGCACCACTATCCATTTTCTTGCCGTGAGATATAGCATTTGGCGCCGTGTCTGCTTTTGGCGTGAACCAAGCGGGTGTCGGCGGCTTGCTTGGCAGTGGGTGTTGTGGTAGAACGGTACTTGGCATCGTGATCTTGGGTGGTAATGATAAGTCCGATGCGATAGTCTTTATATCAATAAGCTTCCCCTCGAGCTTAATATTGTCTGCTCCCAACTCGTTGTTACTTGATGATGAGGCAAACGCTGCTTGGACTGGACCTTTAGGAGTAATATTGTTGACTTCAGATGAGGCATTACTGCCATCATCGTCGTCATGTCTAGCGGACAAATAGGCCACTCGTGAGTCTTGCTCCGCGAGCTGCTTATTGACATTGTCGAGGTTAGTAACAACCCGATCAACTTTTGCGTCTGTCCTTATGATTACATCCAGGGCTTGCTGCACAAGAACGGGTAGATCCCGATCTCTGGTACTCGTGGTCTGCAGATTGACTGCTTCATTGAGGCGATCTTCAAATTCGTTTTGCATGTTCTTCTTCTCCAATCGTAGCCTGCTGATTTTGGCACTCAGCGTCTGCTGCTTCTCACTCCATTGAGTTTGCAGGCTGATGTTTTCGTTGATGTTGTGATCGAGACTATCATGCAGCTTCAAATTCTCCGCTTCCAGATTTTCGATCGTTGCTCGCAGCGTACACTCCTTCTCAGCCCACACAGTGTTCTGGTTGGATTCCTTTTTGGTGCGGTTATTGAGAGCTTCTTGCAAGCTGTCTTGCTGGAGTTCAATCGCTCGAAGTTTAGCCCGAAGTGTAGATCCCTTTTTGTTCCACTCAGTGTACTGATGGCGTTCTTCTTTGATGCGCTGATGGTATGCATCTTGCAAGTCGAAGTGATCCTTGTTCAGACTCTGAATCTCAGCACGAAGCGCCCCCTCCATCTCACTCCACCGAGTGCGATGCGCCTCAAGTGCTTTACGGGTATGGTATCGATGGCCAAGATACAAGGAGCAAAGGATCACTGTGCCGAGGGCACTAGCCCAAGCAGCGACGTAGCGATGCTTCATAGCTGTGGCTCCCGTAATAGGGTCGGCAGATGACCCACGCTCAAAGAAATAGCATATCATTCACCACACAGCCTCTTTTGGACTGCAATAATAGCGGTCCAGTGTCGACAGTAGTGGTGAATTGGTGTAAAGAGCAATGATAAATATATGGAATTCCTTGATTCAATTGTCGTCCGGAAGAATCGATATTTTCGATGATGAGCTCGATCTGCTTGCTGATCAGGAACAGACACGAAAGAGCCAGCCTGGGAGAATTACGAAACAGAGTGATCTCCCTGCACATATATCTCAGGTAGAGCAGTTACTGAAGTAATGTGTCCGCAGATAGCACGCTCGGCTGAAAGAGATTCTCCTTGTCTATACTCGAGAGTCCAATCAGCCGAAAGCCTCTGCAGAAGACTCGCATAGTCTCGCAGAAGTAATGAAGTGTGAGACACATCATGATCGGAAGGCGTGTTGACGCTGACAGGGAATGGGTCACTCACATAGCTTTGATGTCCCAGTGGGAGGAGAATGTTGCTCTCTCGAACGAGTTTCGATGAGTCAAGACGAGTCTCACTTGATATCGCCGGACGTCAACGCGGTAGCAGGTTGATACGTCTCAGACGTAGACTCTCTCGACAGCACAAGACTTGTGGAAAGCAGAAGCTAACCTATTGTCATCGTAGCCACGGATAGACGAATGATGTGCGCAGACGAGACGTTGTGTTTCTGGATGTATGCGTGAAATTTCTGTGATGTTGAAGTTTTGTGAGCGAATGTGATGTGAAAGACATGTAGCCAGCCGAGGCCGCTAGCGTTGTTTTCATCAACACACAGTGGCAAACAATTGAGGAGGTTGGTCTTCTTTCCCTTTTCGGCATGACTCCGCATCCGCAACGGATTATTGGGCCGATCACTGGGAGAATCTGCTCAACATAACAGCAATCACTGTAACGCCCAAGGACAGCTAAGCCACAATTCTTCTGTGAGGCTAGAAATCCGATCGCAACTCACCAGTGTCCAATGTAGCCAGCATCCTCTGAATCACTATTCTCCAAAAGGCACGCCGGGCAGCCCTTCAGCTGAGATGAATCATACCACTCCGACCATTCAGACATCCTGGGACCGAGAAGGCGGTCGGATCTCAGTAAGGCTATATAACGACGTCCGGGCGATATTCCTTGTCATCAGGCTGAGGATCAGTGTGTCAGAGTCAGCGATCCACAGTGTCTTGGTGGCAAGGGTACGGTGAGAGCAAGGCCTGGTTGAGACATGCGTCGGGTGGTAGTTTTTGGGGTTGGTCAAGTAGCACAGACCAGATTGGTTAGTCGGGGCTGCACTGCCTGAGAAGCAAGAATTTTGCCTTCAAAAATCATTACATACATTGGGTATCGCCGCATTGAGTACAACACACTCAGACTGGATCTCCTTTTTCTATCTTACAGTGGCATGCATAGCATGCTAAGCCTTTTCGTTTGCACCCTTCGAATCTTCAACCGTAGGTTCATCGCCCTTTGCCTCTCCTTTCTCGGCAGCACCAGGACCGCCCCGTTTTTTGGTCTTCTTAATGTTCTTCCATTCCATACTCAACGCTCCAATGATTGACAGACACGCCAATGCCAGCCCAGCCTCGAACACTTTGACCAGTGCTCCATTGTACGCCAACAACACACCAGTAAGTTTAGCAGGATCCACGTTCTTTCTGAGCTCGGTCGCGCCATTGGCAGCAACCGCAGCAGGCTGGATGCCCGCCACACTTGCCAAGCCTTTGACAAGCTCGTTCGCGAAAACATTCTGTCCTATGGAGACAAAAACGGCGCCACCGAGTAATTGGCAGAACATGATGAGTGAAATACCGGTTGGTGCGTCTTTTCGAGCCAAGACCGCTTGAGCAGCTAAGGTGGCTTGTTGCATGCTCAGGCCAACCCCGAAGCCGAAGATGAACTCATAGGCGATCCACTTCGCATGACCCGTATTCGGGGTGAATGTGGTGATGAGACCAGCGCCGATAGACATGACACAACCATTCGCAATCATGAAGGGGTTGTAGTACCCGATCCGCTGGACCAGTGCTCCAGCCGAGATGCTGGAGGCAACAAGGCCAAGGACCAAAGGCAGCGTGTTGATACCGGACTGGTACGCGCTGACATCCTTGATGGCTTGGAACCAGATGGGGAGATAGTATATCATTATCATCATTGCAGCGCCGACGCAGAACTGTGACCACATACCCGCGAGTATGCTGCGATTCTTGACGATCCGTGAAGGCACTGTCGCAGTCTCCTTCTTCCAAATTTGGACTGCGACAAAGGCGGATATGAGCATGGGGAAGAGGGCGAGAAGGCCGATGATGCGGCCGTCGTGCCAAGGATATGTGGAGCCACCCCATTGCAAAGCGAGCAGTAGGCACACAATTCCACAGATGAAGAGAAAGATGCCGATGGGGTCAAGCTGATTGATCTGTTGTCGCCATGGTGTATTGCGATTGGTGGCGCCTGGGATCTGGAGGATGAAGATCAATACGACCATGGCAATGCCGCCGATGGGAAGATTGATGTAGAAGCACCACCTCCAGGACACTTTGGACGTGAAGACACCTCCCAAAAGAGGCCCAACTACTGATGCGATCCCGAAGACCGCCCCCACCAGTCCTTGCAGTAGCGGTCTCTTGTGTAGTGGTACGAGGTTCATGATGATAATGATGGCGCCGGAGAAGATGCCAGAGGAGCCACATCCAGCGATCGCACGGCCAATTATAAATGCGGTAGAGTTTGGGGCGGCACCGCATAATGCAGATCCAACCTCGAAAATGGCAATGGAGAAGAGGAAGACCTTTTTGGGGTTGTAGAAGGTGTAGACACGGCCCATGAAGAGCTGGAAGGAGCAGCCGGTGAGCATGTAGGCGCTGCCGTACCAGCCCACGTCACCGAGAGAGTGGAAGTCGTCTGTTATTCGCGGTACGGCAGTGGCGATGATTGTACGGTCCTGTTCAGCTTGTCAGTTGTGGGTGCTTGGACGGGGAGCGAGTGGTTGAGGTACCAGAGCAACGAGGAAGAAGGCGGAATAGAGAGCGGCGACGATTGGAATGACCTCTGCCCGGGACGGGTATTCTGGCTCTGGGAGTTCATCTTTCTGGGTCGGTCTCTTCTCTGACTCTTCATTTCCCGATGGTGGAGGCTCTGTCTTTTCTAGCATTGTTTCTGGAAGTGCTGGAGGTGGTATTGGATCTAGGGGAGCTTCAGACATTTTCTCGGGACTGGTGCGATGTGAGTCTGTTGGCATGGTTTTGCACGAGAGGAAGGTGTGCGAGGACGAGGTCGTTATGAACACTGGATTGGAAGAGAAGGCGTTATCTCAGAGGGAGGGATCGTTGAGCTGGAAGATGGGAGGAGTCCATCGTTGGGCGAGGATAGCGATATATAAGGCATTTTCAAGATCGGACAGGGCTCCCATGCAATAACGACGGCCAGGTTGAGTCCGTGGTGCTCGTAGTCCGTGAATGTCCGCATGGTGTATCAATATATTGTACTGAATAGGTACTTTACTGTTCTTCACCTCGGACTTTTGGCGAGGGAGAAAGTCCGGCTAGTCCGCTGCTAGCGCCGGACCGTAATTCTTGCCAAGACCGAATAATAAGGAATGGTGAAAAAGAACGAAGGACATCCATTGCATCTCTCGCACCAGGAAACACAGGATAAAGGACTTTGATGTATGGATAGAGCGCGGAATCAAGTCGAGCACAGCATGGCCAGCCCGTTGCCTCTGTCACACGAACTAAGGCGTCCTCTGCGTGACGGTCGTTCCGGCTGAGGTAAAATCGAGAACTCATCTTTACTCGTATCCTGCGGAAATACAGACACCATCTGTCGACCGAGGACGACTTAGGAGTCGGCTGCCCATTCTACCCTACCGGGCTCGGCGGTACGAGGCCATGGATGGACGACTAATACTCTAGTAGCCGGGATATTCTTGACAGCCAGGCCGAGCATCCAGGCCTTCACCTATGGTGCAGGCCACTATCTCCCCACAGCATACTTGCCCGCCACCTGAGGAGTATATAAGACACCTTGGTTGGAGATCAATCCTGTGCAGGTATCTAGTGAGACAATCGGAAGAACGCATCGTTCGGCATTCAACCCCCACCATTGGAGGAACATTGTGAAGATGCCAGGTGACTCTACTCCTCCTTTCGCCTCTCTTGCCGGTATACGTTCGCGACTATCTACAATCTTCAGTAGACTCTGACAGCGGAAGGAGCCATAGCCGCAGCAGCGCCAAAGCTACTGCAACATCGACCCGCCTTGTAGAGCCAGACTACTCTACTCCGCACATTGAACTCAGATTCCAACCGCTTATCATTGGCCGTTCTTGACACTGGAACAAGTCATGTGTGAACATGCTCTCCGTATGTGTGACGACATGCTCTGCCAATTGAAGCTGACTATAAAGCGTGTGATATCCTCGGCCTCGGCAGTTGACGCTGTTGTATGTTGAAAAAGGAATATCCCGTGTTGGCTACAGACCGACATCGGGATCTTCGCGTATATGTTGTTCCTAGATTGTAAGCGCCTCTTCGAATAAAATGAACGGCAGATATTTGGAGTCATATGCGCCAAGAATGTCCTTTTAGTCAGTCGTTTTGGCCTCACCTATGTTGCATTCAATAATGTCTCATTCTCGTTCCTAGGCTCATTGCCTTTGGGGTCCAGGACTTGTCACACTTAGCTCATGCGATTCCTGCTGATTCTAAGTACCAGTTATGAAAGTTTCTTGCACTTATCCTATGGCGCTTTGCCTATTGATACATCATAATGCAGCTTCCCCTTACTCAGCGTGCGACGCACAAATTTATGGCAGACCCAATACCAATGACTGTTTCAACCTTTACAAGCAGCTCCCGGGCGAAACGCTTTCTCCCGATATTAATCCAGACGAGCCCCGCTCATTCGTGGAGCCGAAGTTTCTCGATCCACCGTTCACCCCTGTACTCAATCCATATCGCTCGCAGATGGTCCAACTGCCGAAAATATGGCGAGTAGGTACGTGTTCGAAACCAGGCATGCTTTACTTGAGCAACATTGAGAATTTTGTTAGGAACATGTCGCGCAGCGTTGATGAGTGTTGCAGATGCAGCAGGCTTCGTGCATGAACCAACCAGCATTGACACTTGGAGAACCGTCTTGAATGCTGTCATCGACAATGTTCAGGGCTGCGTACTCGAACGCAATGGAGCTGGGGGAATGCACTTTGCCAATAGTACGTCGGCGTCGAATGATCTAATCAGATCTAGCCGGAAGCTTTCCAGTACGATCCTGACGTTGATTACAGTGGACGACGCCAATGCCAAAGTCGTGTATATCTACGCGGTTGGCTCGCCCTTCGAAACCATCCTGAACAAGTACATGTCGGGCTACAATGTGGGAGTGAATCCAGATAACCCGGTAGCCTTTTTGACGGCCGTGTCTCCAACCAACGCATCAAGTACACTCTCCAAAGCTGGATCATCGAGCTTTGAGAGAGGAAATCGTCGCAGTGACGTCAAAGCCAGATATTGAACGCGCGTGTGGATCATCTCGGCAAATCATTGGATGACAGCTAGGGTATTAATCCGAATAGAAAGATCATAAACGGCTATACAATATCGCGCATGTTAGATTGCCATCCATGTTTGCCATCATCTCCAATATCGGTGTCGTCTGAGGGGACCTGAAACAGCACCGTCGAACTTTCCCCACGCTTTTCGACTTTATACGCGCTTTTATGCATATGCGCGTATAATCCGAACCGAGCCTCGATGCGCGAGGGCTTAGATCTGCAGAGGATCTAAGGTTAGAAATTTTCATCGTCCCACTTTGCCCTTGTCACAATCCTATGTGGAGACCGGAAGTCAAACGTATACGGAAGCGCACAGACTACGATTGTGGGGACCCCATGCCCCAGCTACTTCCAACACTTTCCTATCTCCTCGTACTCTGCCTCATCACCCAACACTCTCTTGCAAGCAGGGTCTCTTGTGTCAAGGAGTACTATGGTACTCCCACATCCTCGGACTGTGACGATCTCTTGGGAATCTTCGCCGACGCCAATGATAACCAGCCACGCCTGTTCGACGATGAACAACTACGGACTCCAGGCGGACTCAGCTTTCCTGGCGTGAAGAATGTGTATCCCGATCAAGTGGTGCAGGTACCTGCCTATTGGAGCCTCAGTCAGTACACAGACCCTCTGGCTGAGCGGCCAAGCTTCGTACGTAATCATGACTGACTGCTGATTAACAGGAACATGCAATATGGCCATTATGAGCTATGCCGAATCTCCGATCAAACGTGTACCCCTGGGGGTCTCCAGTTGGAAGAAAGTGCATATGGGTGGTGACGATATGATCAATCGATGTCTATTCATGGGCCAAGCACAGGGCGGCAACGTCATTGTCGAGAGCTGTATGTGTCCCTAAGGCGCTGTCCATGACACAGTGGCAGGACTCATACTCTTTTTGCAGATCATTCGTCCATTCCAACCCTCAGCCTCTTCATGTGGGAATCTGGCTCCTTTTTCGACTATCTGTGCAACGAAATACAAAACGATCCAGCTTCCGTCGCCCCATCCTTGGCATTATCGCATCTGGCATCAGCTACAATGGGGAATGGCACAGCACTGCTGAATACCACTCTTCCTTTATTGAAGGCAACAGCCAGGTAGAGGGAACTTCATCCTCAGGAGCTAAGTCAAGATTTATAGAAGTCAGCGATCAATTGACAGGCACCACTGAGCCGGAATCACAATATCTACCCGCCTTGCCAAGAAGTCGAGTGTCGTATTGGCTTTCCTACACCTTGCCGCTCTTGAATTGTGCTACCCTCACTACGCCCGCCATTAAAGTATCAAATATCCTGATTTCGCGTACTGTATCTGCAACAGAACGAAAGACCCTAGACCCTCATCTGCAGTCATAAATTAACGACAACAAACCCCTCGTCAGCAGGATGCCGAGCAGTCTCCTCCCAAAATCCAGTCCAGTCATGCCACAGCATCCACCCATAGACCCATCACGCTAAAACCCAGTCCTATGCATGTTCAAAATACAACAATCCCTACTAAAAGCCACATTCATCCCGGATCATAATTCGGGAAGTACCGGTTGAAATAGCTCCAACAAACCAAACCTATCATGAACGACTCGCTCTCTCACACAACACACGCCTAGAATAGTGAACCATCACCTTTCACCCACGGCACAACCGCCCAACCTGCCAGAAACAAATCAAAGAAACGTTTCCCAACCCCCTAGCCGTGACTATTCTAGTTACCCCAGGAGAAAAAGAAAATAGCGTCTCAAGTTCCACAAGCCAACTAATCTAGCCACTTTAAACCCCCCTAACACCTATCTTGAGGAGTCTAGTTCACCAGACCACATCTATATTCACATTCATGTCCACATTCACCCTCGTAACCACCCAACACCCCCCTCACCAATTCCCCTTCTTCCACTCGCATACCCATACCCATCTCCACATCTCCATGCAATCCACTAAAAATCCACAAACCTCCCCCCCTCCCGGTCCTAATTACCATATACCCCTCACACTCTCACAACTCAACTACCTACTACGATCTCCATACCTCGCTAATAGCTATAATGTTTCTATCGAGAGCTTTGGTATTGGTTTCATTTCGATTGTGAGGAGTGTGTGGGCGAGAAAGAGAAAGTGGGAAGGTGAGTGGTGTGGTGTTGTTTGGGTATTATGGATGGGAATCGGGTGAGGATGGGGTTAGTAGGTAGGGGTTGAGGATGGGGGTATAGATACAGACGAGGAGATAGAGATAGATATAGAGATAGAGATAGATATCAGGGTAAAAATGAATGAATACACATCAGTTGTTCCATTCACATAATACATATCGAAGATTCTTGACATCAGTCATCTCACCACTTCCGTAGATACCATAGAATAGAATAATCCCTCACACATCCCACACAATTGCGTCTACCACATATCGTTAAGAAAGTCTTCGCCAAGGTACATATTACTCTGAGATGGACGAAGTTCAATAGAATAAGCCTGATAGCTATTGTTACATATATGTTCGACGTTCATCTACACTACATATATTCTAGAGGCTGACGTCCGGTGGAACGGGAGCCGGACACAACATCAATGGAAAAGTCGGGCCTGGATTTTGTACACATCGCCTCAGCGCTCAGGATATATTGTACATATTCCAATACACAAATCACGAGAAGCCATGGGCCTCTATCTCCCACCCCAACCCACCGCACCTATACAACACCCCCATCAGGCCATCGTATCTAAATGCTGACCGGCCCCCCACTCGTCCCAGACGCCGCCGCATCCTGCACCACCTGCGCGAACCCCACCGTCGCCCCCGTTTTATCCGCCGGCCACCCCCTCCCATACCCAAAAACAGAATACCACCCCTTCAGAAAGACATCCCCGAGCACAAACAAGTTCGGATTGACATTGTTCTGCAACCCAATCACCCCCGCCACGCACAACTGTCTCGCCTCAACCTCCGCTTGCGACGCGCCAATCTTCGTCGCCAGCGCCGCCACAAAGCCCGTCGTTAAGACGCCCAGGTTGAAATCTTGCAGGGGGATGGGGAAGGATTTGCTGGCCATCGTCATGGAGGGGATGTAGGCTGCGGGGGTGTTGCAGGGGTAGGCGTAGAGTTGGGATTGGGAGGCGCCGAGGCCGGAGAGGGGGATGGCGATGGAGCCGGGGATGAGGGCGAAGATGGCGGCGAGGGTTTGGAGGGGGACGACGACGAAGGATGTGCCGGTGTCGATGGCGGCTTGGCCTTTGATCGTGGCGCCGACGGATTGGCTGTTGATGGTTATGCCTTCTAGGCCGACGAGCCAGGCGGTTTCGGCGACGACGGGGACGGGGGTGATGGGGCCGGCGTATTGGGAGGTGTTGCGGCCGCCGAGGGTGAGTTGGCTGGATTCACCGGTGTTGTTATAGGCGCGGCCGAGGAAGAAGGAGAATTCGGGGACGGCGGTGGGGGTTTGCTTCAGGTAGGTTTCGAAGAAGGTGGTGGTGTTGTCGAGGGCGGCGGCGCTGAAGGACATGCCGCAGATGCCGTCGTAGGTGGATGGGTTTGTCATATTGGCTGAGACTAGGCTGACGATGGTTTGGTCCGTGATATTCATGCCTGCTATCGAGACGGTGTCGGCCCACTCGAAGCCTGTGACGGTGCCTCCGCCGTAGATGAGGTTGACGCTGGTGTCCAGAGGCGTTCCTAGGCCGGGGTATCGTGCTATATGTGGACAACCTTTTGCAACGGTACATTTCAAACCAGGAACGATGACGTGTGGGGAGCCTGTACTGCATGAGCGTTGAATGCGGCTTCTTGGAGCGATCTCACTTACCGGTATCGAATTGCATGAGGAAGCGTGTCGGCATTCGGGTCCCAATAGTGATGTACCCATCGTAGGCTACGTCTTGATCGCTTGACAGTGCTTCGTAGTACGCTCGTCTATTGATAGATCCATTGAAAGCAGGATCTAACAAGGAGCTTTTACTGGTACCTGCCGCTTCCGCTCGCTCCTCCGCCGTCGGAATATATGGTTTGGAGAAGGGGGCGGAGCTGTATCTCATCAGTGTATCGGTCAGTGCCTGCACCAAAGCCGGTCCGTTGATGTCGCCGTTGGGAAGATTGAAACCGCCGCGGGGAGCCATTCTCAGGGTACCTGGCTGGGCAGCTCCTAGCAACCCTGCAGCACTCGCGGTGGTAGCCACCAGGGTGGTCAGTAGGAAGGGTGCTATCATCCTGTCCTAATCCCGACCACGAGAAGGGACCTAAGGCCACGGCGATAGGTACAGAACTTCCAATTAGACGAACGTGGAAGGCCTTTCTAAGCACGAGCTGTTGGTAACGTGGTTCAGAAAATTATGTCGTCGGTCTGGAAATTACAATCGCAAAAGACATACGCTGATTCAAAAGCCTTACGCAGTGAACGAGATGATTAAGCTATAAACAATAAGATTGATCAAATTGAAATGGATGAGGATTGAAATTGTTGAAAAAACAAAGGAGTTAAGTTCTCGGATTCGAAGACCCGTTTCGTGAAAGGATCAAACCTCCGATTCCACCTGTTTCGAGGTAAGTGTCAGGCCCCATCAACTAGAAAATCTCTACGCAAACGAAAAACACGAAACCGACGGACGCAAAGTTTGGTAGTCGAAACAGCGAACATGTCAACACACAGGCCATCTGATGCGACCGGCTTGCCAAGAAATGAGAGTGCGGCCCCATGTCGCAAGAGCGGCAAAAGAACCCATAATAGATTACCCATTTGCACACGTTGAAGAAGCGCGAGAATGACTAGTGGTAAATTGGAGGTCTCACACAGCTTCCACGGGGTTGAGCATGGGCGATATCGCTTACCTCCCGAGATGCGCTTTGCGCGAAACAACCTGGAAACCATTCCGAGGAGTATAATCTGCTCTGAGGACTCACACTTGCATCAGAATTAGATGCTCGGAGATCAAGAAAAGGCGAGAGCAGTATCTTAGCTGTGCTCAAAGTGCTCTGTATTGGCTTGTCGCGATGTCACTTGACGTCGTAGTTGGTCCTGATGGTCATACTGAAACTAAGAAACCTCGAAGAACGTAATGCAATGGAAAAGATCACCACTCATGAATCAGATGCCGACTGAAACGCAAGTAGCTTCAACTGTGATAGATGCCACACAGCTCGTAACCTCCACTCCTTAGGGGAGCTAATCAAGCCTTACTACTTGCAAGGCGAACGGTGTTGATCGGGCCGTTAAGGATGGCATTACGCACCTTCAAGATATATTCAGCTTGTCGGGCAAGAGTATACGCAGCGAATGAGGATCCTTTCCAATTCGTTTTCTCGACGCCGTTATCGAAAACCATCGTTCGTCGGGTGGCGTATGTGCCCTTGGTCTTCAGACAATTGTTCCTCCTCGGATGTTTATAATATCTTTCTCCGCTTTGAATTTTGTGTTCTCCAGCTAAAGCTAGTCCTCGAGCTTTTTCTACCAGACTGGGCTGAAACCTCGACCATGCAGTGCCAGACCCACCTCCTCCTCAGAGCGTGAGAAGCAAGTGACACTGAGTAAGATAGACGACCAACTAAGCACTGCGATCATGGTGATAGATGATCCATTGGAATTGGAACAGAAGTTGATGTTGGGAGCGTGCTGAGACGAGACATTCTGAAGATCTTGAATGACAACCACCTCCTCATCAACAGGATCTGTCGTCTCTTCTTCCCCAATTTTCTTCATGGCGTGGCATAGCGACATCCTGCCCTCTGTAGATTATCGAGATCAGCTGAAGCCCAACACCTCTTGCGTTACCACTATCGCTTATAATATTGTAGGGCGAGGTTGTGCGGCAAGTGGATCTTGTCTCCGAAATGGCAAACCCTTGATCACATCATATGCCATGTCATCCATTGCGCGTTCTTCCTGTGCGTGATTGTCTTATGCTCGATGGGAACGAAATAGGCTCGAAGGGAAAGGCTGACTTGGAAGACACTGGGGAGAACATTAGCACCTTGGCCATTGCTGGGTGATGCAATAGAGCGTCACGGTTTGGAAATAAAGTCGTACCCCATCAGCTCGATAACAGCCTAATGGCTCGTGGTGTTCTGTTGAAATATCGCTTGATAGATCCCACGAAGCCTGAACTAAGGAAGTGTCCTTGTGTAACCGCCTCGTATCGACTGCTGTGGGATATGTTGTTCATGACGATCGGAAAGGGTCGACATTGCGTCAATGTCCTGCATCCAAGCTCAGCTGATCTGCTATTGTCTTTTATGAGCGCCGTCGATGATTAGTCGAGTTGTACTGTAGACCGACGTAAAATAGCTGACACGGGGCAGTGTAACAAATTCATTGATATTCGAATATGCTAGGACGATATTCATATTCGAATATGAATATCATAGTAGCGTATTCATATTCGAATATCTAACCGAATATATTCAAATATCTATTCGAATATCTTACCTAAAATAGTACTCTATATAAATTAGTAGAATTAGTAATAGATTATATACTTAGTAAGCTAGTTTAGATTACTAAGCGTTATAAATAGTACTTTATTATATAATCTAACTAAAAATACTAAGAATATATACTATTTTTAGTATATAACTATAATTAGATATATTTAAATATTATTTGAATATCCTAAAATAGCGTATTTATATTCGAATATCCTACTAGTATATTTATATTCGAATATGAATAAAATCGTTGTTACACTGACACGGGGATTGTAAAGGGTTAGATGGAGCTAGCTAGGAGAGGACTAGCCGACTTTCCCGGCTTGGCACGAGGGTCTATGTCGAAAATCTCTGAGTGACTCAGGTTGCAAATTACTCAAGCGCATTGGGGAATGGGCTATGAGCTCGCCTGCATGGTATAAAACAGTTGACTAGAACAGGGGCAGTGGTCATGAGGATCCCGAAGACAGCAAAGGTGGATGTTTGTCGCACATGTATGCTGCGACAACTCTGACACAACACGTAATCGCTTTTCTCTACTTCGAAGCCTTCCCGGACAAGTCATACCGTCGAGTTACACACGGTATGGCAGCTCCGACTATACGATTGGCGGCAGTCTGGTCATCAAACCATGGCTAAGGCAGGAGAAACATGTACCCACATATGGGCGTCCTGCATCACCTCGATCGCAATAGAGTTGGCCTACGAGACTCTAGAATACGTGCTGGACTGATGGAGCGCTATGAAATCGGGAGCCCACGCAAACGAGCTGGAACATCCTTGAACAGATGAGCGGAGCCGATAGAAGGACGGCGCTCTTTATGGAAGCGGAGAAGTCTCAAAGAAGTAATTCATATTGGGGGAGCGCATTGCAGGTACGGAACATGGGGTAAGAGGTTGCATGTCATGGACCATGTTACTGGTAACGACAAAGTGGTTGGCCAATATACTTCACGGCTGTTGTCGTGATGGAGAAGGTGAAATGAGAGATTTAGATCTGGGGGATCGCAAGGTAAGATATTGGTTCTAAGGCCATCCAAATTTCCGCGCACTTTCGAAGAGATAAGTCTTGCGAACTTGTATCCTTGTGCTACGGATCTATCGGTGGTCCCTTTGGCCGCATTGTGCTGCATTCTCTGCTTTCTCATCGGATTGACACATCTTTCACTGTGTCGGGTACCTGCATACGCGCGGCCCCTGGCTGCACTGAATTCTGGCCAATACGGCTTCGGCCCACGTTGCTATTATCGTCTACCTGACCTGGTTCCTTCCTTGATCGGACTCCAGACCTCGGTGCGGAGAAGTACTGGTCTCAAGACACGGGAGCCAGCGATTCGTACGATTCATGCGCTTCGAATCCTGTCTACGGGGTGCTGCAAATCACCTATAAATTCGCACCTATCAGTATCGACCTCGGATCCGCGTCGATTCACCCTATCAGTGTCCTGAGAGTCTTCGCTGCATCAACCATTTAACCGAATATGGTAAGCAGTCAAGAAGGCGCGGAACGTGCCGAGACGGCGACACAGATCGTCATTCGCCTCCTTTATCTTAAGTGTTGGCCTATCCCTCGGTTCAGTTTCCTCCGTCCTTCTTTCAACGCTACCTTTTGATAATGATAGCATCCGATCAGACTTTGCCTCGCGAAGCTGCCACGGTGATTGGGCGGTCGCATGCACCAGCCGGGGCTTGGCGAGATGCACCTTCCAGACTTAGTCTATGGTCCGCATGAGATCGACAGGCCTTTCAAAACCCGGGGTCCAAGCAGATCAACACAACCTATCACCACTACAACGTCACAGATACAGGGACTACTGCGTTTGTTGAACCAGGAGTACAATGATGCCATTCATGCTGTTTACTGTTATCTGCTTGGTTTCAATGTTTGCCCGAGCCCCTTTCCCGCCCCCGTCCGATGCCGCTCTTTACCTTTCATCCATGTCACAATCCCATAATCTTTCATGATTCGCCTCTGGCTGACCGTCAAGGCCGACCCAATCTCGCTCCGCGACTGAAACAGGAAGTTGCGCAACAAGCATGTTGAATTCAGCAGTTGCAATGGAGTCTTGATCACTATAAAGCACTCCTCAACTCCCCTCCTAAGTACATCATCAACCCATCTCGATACAGCTCAATAGCTCATCAGTCTGACCATCTTCTCGAATCTGCTACCGACACTTTCACACTCGTCGTGAGAATGCGTTTCTTCGAACAAGTGGTTACGGCTTCGGCCTTTGCATCACTCGCTGCCGCGGCTCCTACTCATCAGAAGCGGAGTACCTCTGTGGTCGGCAATAAGAAGTTCACTGTTCCACAAGGAGCACCTAAGCTTCCTGGAAAGAAGATTGCCGGCCCTATCGCTCTTGCGCGCGTTTACGGTAAATATGCCAAGCTTGGAGCCAATGCACCTGCGAAAGTCGACGCCGCGGCTTCTGCTGCCGCCGCTACCGATGATGGGACTGTCACCGCCAATCCTGAGCAGTACGATCAGGCATACCTGGAATCTGTCACTGTTGGTGGCCAGACTTTGAACCTCGATTTCGACACGGGTTCATCCGACCTGTAAGTGTTGTTCGATCGTGGGAAAGTCTGGACACAATATGCTAATTGGCTCAGATGGGTATTCTCGTCAGAACTACCTGCGAATGAACAAAACGGCCACAACATCTACAACCCAGGCTCCTCGTCAACATCCGCCATCGCGAACGGCGAGACGTGGTCCATCAGCTACGGCGACGGCAGCTCCGCAAGCGGCAACGTCTACACCGACGTCGTAAGCGTCGGCGGTACCTCGGTGACAGGCCAAGACGTCGAGCTAGCCTCAACCATCAGCTCCTCCTTCGCCCGAGACCAGAGCGACGGCCTCCTCGGTCTCGCCTTCAGCTCCATCAACACCGTCAAGCCAAACCAAGCCCGGACCTTCTTCGCCAACGCCGAATCCGGCCTCTCCGCCCCCCTCTTCACCTCCGATCTGAAAAAGGGCGCACCGGGCAGCTACGACTTCGGCTACATCGACGCCGCCAAGTATACCGGCAGCATCACCTACACCGCCGTCGACAACTCGCGTGGCTTCTGGGGCTTCACCAGTGCGGGCTACACCGTCGGCACCGGCGCCGCGGTCTCGCAGAGTATCCCCGCCATCGCCGATACCGGCACTTCGCTGCTCCTGCTCCCGGACGCTGTCGTCTCGGCTTACTACGCGCAAGTGTCGGGCGCGCAGAACAGCATGGCGGATGGTGGATACATCTTCGATTGCGCGGCCGCGCTGCCGGATATCAGCTTCGCTATTGAGGGGTATACGGCTGTTGTTCCGGGGAGCTATATCAACTATGCGCCTGTCTCTAGCGGAAGCGCGACATGCTTTGGTGGTCTTCAGAGCAGTGCCGGTGTTGGGGTCAATATCTTTGGGGATGTATTTTTGAAGGCGCAGTTTGTGGTCTTTGACGATGCGGCGGGCGGGCCTCAGCTTGGGTTTGCGGCTAAGCCTTTGTGAGGGGGGCGGCATGGAGGTGTGGGATTATTGGATGTTGTATTGTTGTTGTGGGTTTCATTGCATTTCTTGGTTATGTGGTATGATCTACGAGTATGAGGTTGGCGATGTCTGGTACTGCTTTGACTTATGTATCGTTTTCCCTTAATTATCTTTGCATATTGTATGTTTTAGGTTGTAGAATGCATTCATTTCACTCTTTGCTCGTTGGTCCACTCGTGCATCTGACTCCTTGATTCTGGGAAGTGACTTCACCACCAAAAGTTGTCGGGAAGTGTCGGATGCATGTAATGCTTCCAATGGTGTTGCCTATATAAGAGATCATCGACCTACAAAAGCCTAGATCTAGAACCTGGTACATCGAAAGAGCTTGATCATTTTGAGTTCCTAGCGAAAGTACGGCCGCCTGTGATAGTTGATTGCTGAGTGGATCCTTGATGATGCCCAAAGGCAGCACGGGCTACTTATGATAGCAGCAGTATTACTGGTACAGTGGCGACATAGCTACTTGCAAGTTTCGGGATTGTTGGTGCATTGGCAACGATAAGTTCGCCACGCTTCCACTCTAGTCCATGGCTTACTGCTCGCGGCCCTTTGTACAGAGATCTGGGTAATCCAGCTTAAATATCTGGTTATAGGATTCTTTGTTGGCGGCGATGACGTTCATAGGAGGTTAAGAAAGGATAAGTTTTGGAGGAAGTGGAGGGGGGGATGACGCTTTCGGTGGGGTTCATATAAAGGAGGGAGAAGGAGGTGAACGCGTGATTGGTTCGGTAGGTGTTTTGACGTCGGCCTGGACGTGTGTGGGGTGGTGCTACTGGTTGGTGTGACTGGGGGGAGGGATAGCGTTTAGATAGTGGGGGTTGGATGTTGCGATGCGATGTTCTGGTTTGGGAGGCGTGATGGATGTGAAGTATGTGATTTGGAGGGGTGCGATGGAGTAAGAAGGAAAACGTGTGCTACTTATGTCTCTATATTCAATATGGCTTGAAAGCCTTGCTGGATTACAACGACATGTGTGACCCTAAAGGCGGATTTCATAAAACTGTTGGATTTTGTATGAGATCGCACGAGAGACCGTCGTCAGCGGACTAACTGGTGAAAGCTGATGAGGAACGCCGGGGATCGAAAGAATCATAGCTATTGTTGCCGTTAATTAATGCCTCATATACAGATCGTCACGGAGGGCATGACGACGACAGCGAGCCGTTTTTCAGAATGAAGCTGGTGCAAGTTGGGGTGGTGTGATGTGAGAGTTTATGAACAAGTTTTGAGAAGTCGCTCCGTGTTCTCCGCAAACATTGAGCTTAGCAATTGAATGGTAACGTTCACGTTTTCTGCCACGCATGTCACAGGCAGATTCAGATCAGTCTGCTAAAAGAGACTGTTTGAAAAGACAGAGCCATTTCAAGGACAAGATGAAACGACTTTCCTCGCATAGCAGGATATAATGTATAACGCGCAATAGCTGATTGGGGTGCATAAGCGCTAGATCGGCCTCTCCACATGCATTTATGAAATTTGCGCCGTGGCGAAAAGGCTCGTATATCCTGCTCTGATTATCGTTCACGACATAGGCACTCACGTGTCTGCGCTGCATTTCTGACGAAGTCGAAGAAGATGTTGTTGTCGCCCTACTTGGCGGTATCACTTTGCGCCGCCACCACTCTTGCAACAAGCGTATTGGAATCTTCCCCTCGTGGCGATGCCGAAGTGAAGGGACCAATTTTGTTGCCAGGACTGCTTCTTCCCTCAAATACATCGATGTCGTTGAGTAATGTGTCTATACCATCTAGCAACTTGCTCAAAATTGCATGCGACTCAAGCGCATTCGGCAAGAACTTGAAAATCAAGAGCTGCCGGCATCTCTTCGGATACGTGAAGAAAAGCGACGCACAATTTACGTTCGCTGAACGTGACAGTGGAGTACCTCATGACCTCCCACTGCCCATGAGGACTTACAGCAGTAAGACTACTTCAAATTAAGACACGGAGCAAAGCAGAGTCGTCTCTAATATCTAATATGCGTTGCAGACGATGGCTTGTGTTATGTGCAGCCAATCCTGGAAAAGGGCACAACCGTAGGACATGCAAGTCCCAGTGAAGTTGGTCAGGCGGCTTTTACCATGTTGCAAGCGTGTGTTGTCGAACGAGGTATAGGAGGTGAGGCATACAATATCGGTAAGTCGTATGATCATGTGATGAGCCCTTCCATCTCCCGACTTCTGCCTGGTATGAAACACAGGTCGTGCTTACCATGTAATAATATGGTTATAGGTGGTGACGATAAAGTGAACGTGGTCATCGCAGACTATAAACCCAAAGTGAAGTGCGATGTCCAGGCGACAGAAGCACCGGAATGGCTTGCTTGCGTAACCATCTTCACCAACATGAAAGCCTCTAGGAAGGTCCAAATCTTCGGAGCGTCGGAAGATGAGGCTGTAGAGCAAGAGCTGCCCCTCGTATTGGAAGCAGGTAAGCACCATCGTTCGTCATCAATTATCTGCGAAACGTTGTCCTCGTCAGTAAGCATATGACTGAACAAATCACCGTTGTCTCATAGTAAAAGGGAATTGCCAAGTCGTCATCGATATAACCGGGAAGGATACCCTTGCAAGCTGGTATGAGATATGGGAGTCTGTGAGTGCTATGGCGAGCATGTGTACAAGAGGCAAGAAATGTGGGGGCAAGGCTAAAGGGCTCGGTAAGCTCTTGAACAAGAGACGCACCGTGGACATTCAAGCTGATGTGGACGTACAACAGGTCATGACAAGAACATCTTCTTAGAGCTATCAACAAAGAAGCCACATGCTGGCAACCAAGTTACAGGCTTGAGGAGAATATCATTCACGAATAGAGATGTCGACTTACAGAGTTTCCAGGCTTTGTCTTCCGAATCAGAATCTTCAGACTTTCAGCAGGGCAGAGACTTTGACCTTGTGACACAGGTTCCAGATAGAGACCGTCTTCCGGTGACTTCTGCCGCCGAACCATCTGTGAATGCGTCACAACTAGCGATCGAGTAACTTTAACGGTACGCGAGCGGTGGAAACCCTCTTGAGCAGTGTCTTGTGGTCATGTCGAGGGTTCGTAGTTCTCACAACCTATGATTATAGGAGTCGTCTTAGGAGAAGATGATCTTCGATAGCCTCAGTATCCTGGGAAGGGGGAAGGGTGTGGCTCCAAATGGTGACTCAAACAAATCCTGCGGGATTTCGATTACCTTAGTTGAATGAAAGACGCTCTTGGCTGAAGACTCGGACATCAAGTATTTGCAGTCTAACATTAGCCTTGGAGAGTCTTGACTTCAAAAGCATCCTAGTGGTCGTCTCTATCATCGTAGGATGGGGAGATAGATCAGCAGGCCTAGTGCAAATTGTCCGTCATCGACATGGCTGTCGTTGAGAAGCTTTACTCTTCAGTCGGCAGCTGATATCCCAAGCAGTGCATCTATATTGGCGCATATATACTCCGTAGCTTGCGCACAAATAAGCAATATACCTCGTACTATCAATCAAGAATGTAGAATTCTGATATTGCTGCGTTTGGCACGGCTCGGGCCGAGAGTTGTCTTGGCAATATCATGTTCTCTTGCCACTCGACTTCTCTTGAACAACATGTCAAGCACGTTGTCTTTACCTCATTGACAACATCTCCTATTAATGGCCATTGCAAACAAACACCCCTCTGCCTCTTTGCAAGTCGTTGTCGAGACCTGGAAAATTGCGTTACTTGCCCCGGTTCGTACGATTTCTCCACGCTGTCGTGCGAACATACATCGCAGGTCAAACTATAATTCTATCTCTTCATATTCGTAATTTATACTCCAATAGCATTTTGATTATAGGGTAAAGATACGACCAAAGATTCAAATGCGTATGCTTACTTCGAGAGCTAGCTATGGGATGAGGGATTGTCGCCAACGTTGAGGTGCGGAGCTGGACAGACCATTCCATGACTGGCTGCTTTGATTTCAGTGGATTACAAGCTTTGGATCTGGCTGTGATTGCGTCAAATCTTGGGCGGCCCGCTGATATCATTCCTAAAGGTAGGGGGAAGTCAGGTTTAGTAATGATCTGTGCTTCAGATTATTTCGTCTAGTTTGCTTGCTAATTTCATGTCTATCATGTTTCTATGTATTTCACTCAAATTCTAGTACTAATGATGTATCGCTTGAACTCCGGTCTATCCTGAATAAAAAAGAGATGTTTTCTAGTATTTTCGTTGCCTTTCTCATTACCACAATTTCCTTGCTTTACCACATATTCCTTCAACCGTCAAACCCCTTTTGACACCATCCTCGCTCCTCTTCAATTTCACCACTCAAAATAATGCTCGCGCTCCCAATCGCCTGCTTGAGGCCTCTGTTCATGGGAGTAGGCATGATGACCTCAGAAGTTGTTAAGGTCGGTTTCCGATGTTTCTCTGGTTCCGCGCCCTCTTTATCTTGGCCTCAGGGTGCATAGGCAGTATGGTTTCGATGCAGCGTTGCCAACCTCCAGGGATTTGTTCATCGATCTCCATTTCCAACATGCCCTCACAGTAAAAGTTCAACAAAAGGGCGTCCTGACTTCCACTCAGCATTCTTATCAGCTGAGCTGTACGACGCTCCGCTTCAACCTCTGGGTGCTTAGGCACTAGCTCTTCAATGCAGCGCTGATAGCCTCCGGGACTGACTGCATTGATTTCATCCTGGCTGTGGCCCTCCCTGTAGAGCTGTAGCAATCTGGGATCTTGAGCGGCACCCCTCCTCGCTAAAAGCTCGGGGTGCTTATGCGCTGGGCTCTTCAGACCGCTTTCAGCCTTATCTCTTCTCTTTTCGTCACGTTCAGCCTTTGCTCTTTCGCGCTCAGTCTTCTTTCTTGCTTGCTCCGCCTTGCGTATCTTTTCTTTCTCCATCTTCATCCTCTTTCCCTCTTCCAGCTTCTGAGCTTGTTTTCCACCTTGTTTTTGAGCTAGGACTGTTATCCTTCTTGGCTCAACCCACGCGAATTCTGGTTTCTTTGCCAATGCATTGTGCCAGCGTTGCATTGGTGCCTGCGGCGAACGGTTTGGTAAGGCTCGACCCAGCTCGGCTTCGTTCAGGCCATCAGCACGTCCCCAAGCTATTATCCAGTCTTCTTCTTCAGTGAATGGGCCATGGCTTGGCAACTTTAGGGGATCGTAAGGACCTGGGCGAACGCTCGACGACCACCTCACGACTCTTTGGCTCCGTGAGGCCGCTGCTGCTCGTGTATTGAGGCTTTGGCCTTTCGTTGGAGGAGAGTATGCTTTGGCGTTATCCATGGAGATTACAGATTGCTTGTAGGCCGAATGATAGGGTCCGCCGGGTAAGCTCGATGTCTGTGATCCGCCTAGACTTCTGCTTGGTAGTGATCCGCCTGGAATCTCGCTTGATGGCGGTACGCCTAGGCTTTCTATCGCTGGTAGTGGCACACGTAACTTCTTGTGTGGTAGTGATTCGCCTGAACTCTCGCTTGATGAATCGCTCGATCCATACTGCCTCGGTGGTTTGACATAATCAGGATGGGTTGGGTGAGGGCGATGTGGCTCCCTATGGCCTTCACCATGCTGAGACATGTCTTTGATGTTAATGTGTAATCCCTAAAGGGTGGGATACAAGAGTGCTTGTGCGTATGAAGAAAGAGGTCAAGGGTATGCTTGAACAGTGGATGGGGTAAATTGCTTTGGGACTTGTTCAAGTGTGGCGGTGATTGAGAGGATAACAGTGATGGTGGCTGATGGTAGTTTAGGAACGAGAAAGCCGAGGGAATCTTCCTCATATTTAAGCCAGAGTGTAGAGGCGAACATCGAGGCTGTACCTTTGCGGCCGGACATTGATAGAGTACGCATCAAGCGCAATATAGCAGAGATACCATCACCGATACATTGAGCGCCGCCACTCACCTAGAGCCCAATGACAATTATGTCAGCACGGTCCATCCCTCAGCTATTACCGTTGTTGCAGCTCGAGTGGCCATAAGAGCACCATCTTTTCATGACCTGGAACGATTGAGGTCCGTAGTATACGGCCTTATCCTCAACAAAACTATACTCGAAAGGAGGCGCATTTGCGCTAATCAATCGGCCTTGAAAATGGAATAGATAATCCCAGAGGGATTCATAACGGTATGAAGTTAGCCCTGTCTTTGCCTCCGCCATGCGGAAAATTGCAGCGTGGGTGGCCACGGTTACATCTTTCCTTCGAGGCTTGGGGGAGTCCAACTGTACGGTCTGCGGCCTTATACTTGACGTATCTATACTTAGAGGCCACGGAAACAGTACCGACCGAGCTTTTTCAAGAGATACATAACGCGTTGTTTCCTCAATTGTTTCAAAGGTCTCTGTAATGGTTTAAGAGACCATGCGTATATGCCTTACCGGGCGTAAACTTCTTCTTCTCGAGCAGTATAGCCCAACGCCAAGGTACGACAGCAGTGGCCTTGATGTCTATAGGCGGTCGACGTGCAAGAGGGTTTTCTGCGTTGGTGAATCGATCTTCAATCCACGAACCAAGCTAACCGGCAACGTCGATGAAACCTGTGATCCGTAATTATAGAAAACATGAATGATGGACGAGTCGTCGGAAAAGTGTAAATTAGGTAAACGATGTTGATAGGAAAAGGGGCGGAGTGCTAGATTAACCTCTCTGGAGATACATTAAGAGGACCCAAAATCTTTATTAGCTTCGCGAGTAAAATTTGAATTCATAATATGAAGATTGCTCTGTGAATCAATAATCTTGTTGCCTAGATCCAAATGATTGAACTTCGATACCATACCAAGAGTATACCAGCCATACACAGCAGTCACAGTACCTGATGTTACCCACCAGGCGACGCGAGCCCTTTCCCATTACCTTGAACTCCAAGAATCTTCAAATTATCATGGCTTTTTAAGTACAAGAGATTTGGTGCTTACCAGCAGTTTCCGCAATACTGACTCCTCGACATGACATCCGACGATCGAATATTCCCTCTTCATGGTTCCCGAATCTTTTACTACTATTGTACGATCAAATCTCTTTAGCTCTTTGCTTATATACAGCGAACCGTCCTGAGCTTCGTAGCAGTCTTCGCCATTCGCCCACTCGATCGTCCTGTGACGTTCTATGCCACAGCACGTTGTTCTCATCTCGCGAGACATGGGAATAGGTGTGGAAATAAGCGTGGAGTGCATATTAAGATAGCAGGGAAACGTAGCGGAGCGGCGACGGACTTCTGGCTGTGAATGGAAGTGATGTCTAGGAAGACACGAACGAGGACGCGGAGTTGGATATAATGCCAAGCCACTAATGTCAATGTACAGAAAAGGTAGGAATGGACTCGGTTCCCATGGGTGCGAAAGGAAACACCCTATAAGAGCATTTGTACCTCCACGTTAACGTCCATTTCCAGTGAGAAAATCCAGGATACAAACTCCTAAATATCTCCCCTGAGATCGGCGAGGATAAGTCAACCGTCAATAGCATTCCTGTCTCTGGCATTTGCTCTAGACATTGCACGCACCAGCAATCAAAAACCAAGAGAACCCTCGGTATCGAACTTTCCCTCTTACGAAGCGAGTCACTCTATCCTTTGACGAGTGGCTGTTTATCGATTTCCGATATTGGCTGTTGCTCTCCACAATATGGCCACTGGTGTGAAGATCCGATACCATCATCCTACTTACCACAAGGCCATGACCCTGTGGTTTTGGGACGGGCCGGTAGATGGTTGGTCTAAGTACTCAGGCGGAAAAGGTGAAGACCACGGGTGCTGACAGCGTGCTTATGTTCGTATGAAAAGTTTCTTAGTTGTCCTAGCTTGATATCTGATTTCTCCTGCTGTAGCCGCTCTAATTCGTTCATTCATTCATGCCAGCCCATCCCATCCCAAGATCATCTCCGTTGATTCCCAACATCAACATCACCGACTCAAATATTCAAAGCCTGGTTCAAATCGACCTTCGTTCCCACAGAAAGCTGCGGCACCTGCTCGTAGTCCCGCATCAACAGCTCCCTCGTATTCTGCAATACCTGTGATGCATCACCATTAGCATACTCCCCCTCGTTCTCTCTCTACCCTCATGAACGCACCTGGATATAACTCTGCCCCGGCGACGAATACAGCGTCTTCAGAAAAGCCCAACTCATAGCCCCAACGTGACTTCCGCCAATGGGTGCATCCGCACTCGTCTGATCATCCCTGCATCCCGAGAACATGAAGACGCTCTTTCCCTCATGTACCCAGTCCTCCTGGAAGTTTTCCTCCCCAAGTCCCTGCTCGTCTACGTCTCCACCTTCACCGCGGTGTGTCAGGCTTTTGAAGAAGGAGCTGGCGCCACCGATGAGCTGCCTAGCGTCTTGGAGTTTGTTGGCGGAGAAGCCGCCTTGCAGGAGTTGTTGAGCTCCGGCCATGAGCCGTAGGCCTGTCTTGACGTTGTCCATGAGATTTACATTTCCCTCGCTATCCGTACGATACACGAAGGGTAACTCGATGGCGGAGCCAGAGTGGCAGCAATCGAACACGACGAACAGCGTACTTGTGGGGTGAAGTGGGCTCACGAGACGTCGGTGTAGGGTATCACTATCCAACTGTCCATGCTCTTGATAATCCACAGGACAGATGGTATCGTCAGCGCCGCTGTCGCGGTCGCCGTCAGGGTCTTTAACTTGGCCACCGTGGCCGGAATAGTGTAGGAAGCATTGGGTGCCCGGTTCGCTGACGAGCCAATCGATGGCAGCTAGCATGTTGTGGCCGCTGGGGTAGAAGGGGCCCTGGCGGTCGTCTGCCATGATGACCATGCTGCGTTCATCAGTCGGGTAGCCGCGCGAGACGAGAAAGTCGCGCTGGATACGGAGACGAGTCAGTGGATGTGCAGGTACAGGAGAACAATGCGCAGACCATGTTGCGGACATCTTGTCGACAGCCCCGGAGGGCGTGCTGCTGGCCTTCGTAGTTGATGCCGATCAGTAGAGACTTCTTTCTTCGAGCCGTAGGTCTGCCATAGTGGTTGATCTGATCGTATTGGCCATACTGCTGCTGTTGCATCGTGAAGGTATTGTAGTTGCTGGTGTGGCTTGGAAACACGCTCTGCGCGGGGCTCTGCAGTCGCGCTGAGGGCTTTTAAACATGAACAAGACATATTGGGTAGCCTTACGCTAAGGTTGTACACCTCAATGCCCCTCTCGACCTTAATATCTCTACCGATTATCAGGCTGTTGGTTGTTGGTTGTTGGATGTACGACTGTACTTTACGTCGTAGCTCAACTTGCCCTGCGCTAAGAAACCGGCTACCGGGTGATCATCACTAGGCTCAACTGGAACTAGAAGAGTTCACCTAGAAGAGGCGCGTATATAGGAGGGGCTTAGCCCTATAGGGCTGAGGCCTTACTAGATTATAACTAACTTCTTAATTACTATATTTATATACTTAATATCTTAATTAATAGCTTTATAACTATATTAAATACTTCTTTTTTATTCCTACTATTACTATCCCCTCTAGAACCTCCTCTCCTCCCTTAAGAATACTATATTAAGCTTATACTAAAGTATTAGTAGGAGCCTAATAATACCCTTTTAAAGTCTAAGATTACTATAAAATATAGTATCCTATTATAGATATTTATTAAATAGACTAATAAGAAGTAGGTAAGATTAAAGGCTTATAAAAAGGAATAAAAGCTAGCTCTTAAAAAAGAAGAAGTATTACTTAAATAAGTTTTATATCTATAAAAATAGGATTAGCTATTACATATTAAATAATTATAATTTCTAATAAATAAACTATTATATAATAAAAATAACTATAATTTAATTAAAATTAATTAGATATAAAAATTCTTAAGATAATATCTTATAATTTAGATAACTTATATCCTTCCCTTTAATAAAGAGTATATAGTAGTTAAAGACTCTACTATCTTTTCTATATAATTTAACTTCTATTAGAAAATAAAGATAATATATAAAGTAGAGGATTTAGATACTATAAGGGTACTATATAATAATATAGCTATTAAGTACTATAAATAGTAAGACTAATTACTACCCTTCTCCTTTAGGGGGAATTCCCTCCTCTATATACTATAAGTAAAGAGGTAGCGTAGTACTACTATATACTATAGACGCTATATTAATAGTAGCGCTATATCCCTAAATAGTCCTTATAGATACTTATAATATAAATAAGAAAGATTTAATATAAGGTATTATTATTAAGCTAAGAATTATAATTTCTAAGTATAAGAAGAAAGTATATATAACTTAATATAAAAATAGAGAATAAGTCTTACTTATTAAGTATATTTTTATAACTAGCTATATTATAAAGCTATAAATAATTTTTAAAGGAAAGTTATAATAAAAAGTATAATAGAAGGCTCTTATTAAGGGCTATATTATTATTAGTAGAAATAGCTAGACTAATAATAAGATTAATCTTATATAAATTACTTAGACTTTTTATTCTAAGTCTTAAGCTATTTAAAAAGGGGAATATTATATATAAACTAACTATTAAGTTAGGATTTAGTACTAAGAATTAGTACTAACTAAATACTTAGTACTAGCTCTAGATACTAACCTAAATACTTAGTACCTACTTCTAGTACTAACTCGCTAAGGCCTTGATACCTTAGTGAATTAGGTTAACCTAACTCGAATTACTAAGGTATCGCTAAGACGCCAAGCCTCTAATAGAATAGTAAGGGATACTATTTTTTTTCTTGAATTACCCCTATATTAAAAATAGATTTTTTTTTATTAGAATTTTAATACCCCCTTTAGTTCCTAGAGATATATATTACCTTTTTATATTACCTTAAAGAATTACCTAGATTAGGCTAGGTAATAATAATAATAATACTTAGTAATGTAGTTGTAAATTATAGATATAATAGTAAATACTACTATAAGTAGAGAATATTAGTAATATTATAGTTATTATTTCTATAGGAATAGCTAATTAGCTATTATCTTCTTATATTATCTTATTTACTATTAAGAATTACCTAGTTAGTAGTAATAATAATGCTTAGTAATCTACTAGTAAGTCTTATATATAGTACGAAATATTATTATAAATAGAAAATATTCCTGATTTTACAGTCGTTATTTTCCTAGGGATATGTATTACCTTCTTATATTACCTTATTTACTTTTAAGAATTCTCTAGTAGGTAATAATAATAATAGTAATTAGAAAAAAAATAGAAAAAATAGTAAGAAATACTACTAAAGATAGAAAATATTACTAGGTAAAATATCTTAGCGATTCGAGTTAATACTTTAGTACTAATACTTAGTACCTACTATTTATACTAACTCGAATACTTAGTACTAGAAATTAGTATTAAATTACTAAGACTCGAGTTAGGTACCTGACTTAAGTTTAAAGTACTAACTTAATACGGTTAGTCTAATAATATAAGTATTAGTTAATAGTATTATTTATAATACTATTAATACTAAGCTTATAAAGTATAATAGAAGGTAAGAAAGGAAGTTTAAATAAGTTAAAGGTAATTATAATATAGCTTATATTATAAATAAAGATATTATTAAGAAGTAAGGGGAGAGATAATAAGAAGAGTAATAGAAAGAAGCTTATATATACTATTAGAAGATCTATCTTAATATTTTTATATATAGATTAAAGCTATTAAAGTAAGGAATAGATCTATTTATAAAAAAGGGAGTAAAAGGAGGAAAAATAATAATAATAATAAAAGAAATATTAAGATTAAATACCTAAGTAATAGTTAGATTAGACTAACTACGTTAGTTCTATTTAAAACCGAATATATAATTATTATATAACGCTAAACCTATATAGGGTATAAGCTAGCTGTAAGTAGTTTAGCGAGTTAAGTTAATACTAAAATCTAGTACTAAGTACTAAAAAAACAGTTAGTCTAAGTTAGACTATCTCTTCCCCTTATATTAACTCTACTTATACCCCTCTCCCTTATAGTAATAGTAGAAGTAGTACTACTAGCTATATTAGTAATACTAGTACTAAAAGCTAGTTAATTAATTAGATAGTAGAAGTAGACTAACTATTAAGTCGGGTTTTAGTACTATAGATTAGTACCGACCTAAATACTTAATACTACCTCCTAGTACTAATTTAAATACTCGGTACCGGTTTCTAGTACTAATCCGAAAAGCCCTTAGTACCTTAGCGAGTCGGATTAGACCGACCCGACTCGCTAAGATATCGCCAAGACGCTAAGCCCCTAATAAAATAGTAAGGGACACTAATCTTTTTCTATAATTACCTCTATATTAAAAATAGATTTTTTTCTAATTAGAATTTTAATACCCCCCTTAATTCCCTAGGGATATATATTGCCTTTTTATATTACCTTATTACTTAAGGGTATTACCTAGGTAATAATAATAATAATAATAACTAGTAATATAGTAAAAAATCCTATATATAGTAAGGAATACTACTATAAATAGAAAATATTAGTAATATTATAGTTATTATTTCTATAGGAATAGCTAATTAGCTATTACCTTTT
>JAABUN010000528.1_pt1 | contig 97953 bp, 95 predicted proteins | sample 5559311 | NCBI WGS metagenome assembly JAABUN01 (sample SAMN10711877, study PRJNA513370) | rock metagenome | isolation source: Antarctica rocks | place: Antarctica: Victoria Land, Siegfried Peak sud | reverse complement strand
AGGGAGATATAGAAATAGAAGAAAACGATTTGGATTAAGGTTTAATTTAATAGCTTCTATTTATAATTATGAGCTAAACTTAAACGCAAATCAATCTTAAAGCTTATTTTTGCAAGAGGTCTATTGTTTACAATCCGTTTTTCCTTCACTGCTGACAACCAACTCTTCAATCAATTCATCAGTGTGTTTGCCGACTCGTGCCGCGAGAATCAGTCCACTCGAATCTGCCAAACTCAGTCCAATCCAGCAATCTCCCACCTCTAATTCCTGGGGGAGACATTGCTGCTGTTTTTTTGGACGAATGACCACATCTCATCCGCACTCACCTCCTCCGTTTGCACCGCTTGAACCTGAGCGTTGTGAACCAATTGAGCTTGCTGACTGGCTGCACGAACAAGGCTCACAACGGTGTTGTAGGCAAGTCCACTGATGCGGCTAATGCCTCTGAGACTGCTCCCCTCACTATGAGCCTGTAAGACCTGCCGAATCTGCTCTTCACTCACATGGCGATGATAGTACATCGTGTCAAATCGTTCATTGAAGGTCTGCTTACACTGAGGGCAAAAATACCGTTGGCTACCGTTCGGAGCTTTGCCATGTTTATGGGTGCTTGGACAACCGCAGAGCCGACATTCCATAGATTATGCTGGGGAGTAGATGGTTCTCTAATTTTAATCGCCCCACCAAAACTTGATGCACTACCGAACTTCCCTCTGAGGCAACTAATGCCGCAGAAGTTATCGCCGACCTAAACTTGCAGCCAGAGCGACCAAAAGAAATACGCAAAAATAATGTCGTCAATTCTTTGCTCAGACATGACTGGGTATATCGCTGGGGTCAGATTTTAGATCGAGTAGGCTTGAGTCATACGCCAAAAATGCCACAAAGACGAGCTTCTTTACAAAGTTTGGCTGACATGGCGCTACAAAAAAGTAGTTAAGCCTTAGCTTTTTTGTAAAGTCCGCTAAAGAATAAGTTAATATTAATTATGTTGGGTTAAACTTTAGTGGAGAAACCGTACTCCAAGCTGAAGTCACTCAAACAGCCGCACCCGGCGGCAGGATGAAAGCTAGAGGAATTTGGGCAAAGGATAAAAATCCTCGCCATCTTTTAACTTAATCAAGCTCTGAGTCTTGTGAAAGTTAAAGCAGCGCGCCTTCTCCAAAATCATCCGCATCCATCCCAGGGAACCCGTTTTAGATTCGGGAGCGACAAATAGCTAGGGACGCAAAATCTACATGAAATATTTATTAATCGCCAAGTCGCTAACTAAATATCGGTCGCCACTGAAAACTAAAGCCGTAAATTCGCCACAAGCAGGGAAGAATTACAGGTTTAAGCTCCATCAAATTACAAATTTAACCACACTTAAAAAGGCAGAAGCAATACATGCTACACCGCAAGATTTATCAACTGTGTTGCGATGGGCGTGAAGTATCTATTTTCTTAAGAGATCAGCAACGCTGGATTGAATGCGCCCGGATTATTGATATAGAAGGGGATTTAGTAACTTTACGTTATGAAATTGACGATGAAGAGGAAGTTTGCTCCTGGGAGGAAATGGTGCGCTTAGAAAGTATTGGTGCTGTATCTCAAAAACTATCATCCGTGCTTAGAGGTAATTTTGATCCTCTTGTTTCTGATGATTGCCCAGAGGCAGAGCGAATTCCTAACCATCACAACGATTCAAATCCTGAATAAGGTAAACTTATTTAGTTAAAAAGGTTCGGGAAATTGCTTTTTCCTGAACCTTTTTGCTTTAACTAAAAGATTATTCTCCCTCGCTGTCGCTGGGATTGTCAGCATTAAGGCGCTCAAAAACTGGGCAATAGCCTTCGGGGGTGACTTTAAAGCCAAATAGGGGCGAAGCTTGGTTCCAACAACGTTGGCTGCGGTGGAATTTACAAGTGCCGCAACAGTTTAAGTTAGTCCAAGCAAGAGAATCGCGATCGCCAGTATTAAGTAATTCGCGGGAAGATAAACCCCGCAATACCAGTTCTTCTCCTTGCCAACGAGCAGAGACAAGCCCTGTATCGGCAAAATTTCGCCAACGCGGGTCGGTGGTAACGGCATCAGGAAGGGTAATTGCGACTACACTATCCAATTCATTAAGCTCACCTTCATAGCTGGTTTCTGGCGGTGCTGGGGGCTGCAAAAACATTTCGCCAATTCTTAGTTCTACCAAAGTACCCGCCGATGGGGTATGTAAGTGATAGCGATTTTGCAATTCCTCTAAGCTAGTTAAGTCTGCTAAGTAAGTAGGAGAGCCGTGAATAAAAATTACATCTTGGGGGCGTAAGTTGTGAATTAGTTGGGTAATCCCTGGCCCATCGCTATGTTGGGCAAGTAAGTAGGTTTCAATATTGGTAGTAGAGTGATTGATGCTCGAATGACCAGGTTTTTCGGGCAAAAAGATTAACCAACCAGTATCGGGCTGACAATATTGGCTCCAATCTTTGGTGTTATCGGTCAAAACTATACAAGGCTTTTCCTTAGTCGGGCGTTGATTGGGCTGCAAACGCCGCATCCGGGGACGGACTCGTTCATCCCAAAATAAAGGTTGATGACGGGCAAAGTTCTGTACAGACGCTGGGAGATAGGGCAGCAGTTGTAAATAGGCATCGCACCCAGTAGCTACACTTCCATCTACCCAGATATCTAAATCGCGCCCAGTAAAATTGTGGTGGCTGCGGAGCAACATTAAAATTTCTTGTCCTAAGCCTAGAGTAGGTGTAGGTAGTAAGACAGAATAGTTTGAGGCGATCGCCCGCTCAATGCGTTCTGCTAAAGTATTTTCTTGAGTACGGCGGTGAGGATGGCGCGAAGTGCCGTAACTGCCTTCAATAATTAGCACGTCTGGCTCTAAACCGCGTAATTCTTCTAGATGCAACCCATCCACTAGGCGGGAATTTGATAAGAAAAAATCCCCCGTATACAGCAGCTTGTAAGAACGCTGGGCATTAGTGTAGGTAAGCAAAATCGCTGCCGCTCCGGGTAAGTGTCCGGCGGGGAATAATTGCACAACTAAGCCATTATGGAACTCAATGGGCGATCGCCAAGGCAAAGCATGACAAAATTGTTGAGCCTCTACTTCTTGCCAATTGAGCGGTAATAACTGAGTTGTAACTTCGCTGGCGTAGATGGGTAAAGTAGGAAAAGCTTGATGCAGGTCTAATAAGCCTCTAGCATGGTCTGAGTGAGCATGACTGCATAAAACTAAGTCTATGGGGTGTTCTAAACTTTGAAGCGGCGAAATATCTTCAATTCCGCAGTCTAACAAAATCCGGTATGGCCCCATTTTTACTAATAAACATACCCCTTCGCCCTGATGATGAACGCCGTAGGGCAAGCATTCTAGTTCAGAACCCGCTCCTCCAATATTAGAGCTAGAGGAGGATGTATTATTACTCCCCATTGCTAACAACTAATAATTTTGCCGATATTGCGCGTCTGAGTTTCTTAAAATGCGTCCAAGTTGAGGTTTTTTGCATTGCCACACCCGCCCCAGAGAAAATAATAATTATTGCTCTAGCAGATCCTTTTCTTCTCCAAGCTGGCACGAGTGAGGGGTGAAAAACATTAAATTTTATGTAGCTTGGATTTTAGTGAGCCGAACCATTGCCATGATAGTTTTTTGAGTCATAAAACCCATTTTTAGTCCCAAAAAATAGGCAAGAAATTGTAAATACTACCGTTAAACCTACTAATATCAGCTTGACATCCATTTTTGCTTGTCTCCGTAATAACTGTACTGCTTGTTTTGTAATTATTACAATTGAGCTAGACCGTGCAATGTTACTTTAGCTAATTTGCTTTGCTTAATTCAACAGTATTTAATCAAATTGTACCAAACTTTTTGGCGCGTCCAGCGACGGAAGTTGCACCCTTACTTTTAGGCTGCGTTTTGGTACGTCAATTACCGAATGGGCAAATTATCCGGGGCATAATAGTCGAAACGGAAGCTTACGCGGTGGGAGATCCAGCTTTTCATGCTTACAAAAGTCGTACAAGTCGCAATGGCGTTGTTTTTGGCGCGCCGGGAATCAGCTATATTTATTTAATTTATGGGATTTATCATTGCTTTAATGTGGTTACAGACCTTGATGGCGTGCCAAGTGCGGTACTAATTCGGGCTTTGCAGTTGGAAAACGTACCAGAAGGGGAAAACTTACAAAAGTTTGCCGCCGGGCCAGGTAAACTGTGTCGAGCGATGCAAATTGATCGCAGTTTAAATGCTTGTCGGTTACAGCCAGGTTCGGCGCTATGGTTAGAGCATCGCAGCGAGGAATTTATAAACAAATTGGCAACAGGAGAGATTGGTTTTGTCCAAACTACCCGCATAGGGCTTTCTAAAGGTGTAGAGTTACCCTGGCGGTGGTATATCAAAAATTGTCCGGCGGTTTCAAAGTGGTAAGAGCGCGGAAGATTTTTGCCCAACATTGGCTAAAAAACGAGAAGGTGCTGCAAAAAATAATTAAAGCAGCAGAAATTACAAAGAGCGATCGCATTTTAGAAATTGGGCCAGGTACAGGGGTATTGACTCGCCAATTGTTACCCCTAGCTGAATCGGTAGTTGCCGTAGAAATTGACCGCGATTTGTGCGGCTTACTAGCAAAGCAACTAGGTAAAGTTAGCAACTTTTTACTGCTGCAAGGAGATATTCTCAGCCTACAATTGCCAGATTATGCCGCCTGCGCCAATCTTAATAAAGTAGTAGCAAATATTCCTTACAATATTACAGGGCCAATTTTAGAAAAGTTATTAGGTAAAATTTCTATCCCATCGGCGCAAAACTTTGACTCGATTGTACTATTGGTGCAAAAAGAAGTCGCCGAGCGATTGTACGCCAAACCCGGTAACAGAGCTTTTGGGGCGCTATCGGTGCGAGTTCAGTATTTGGCAGAATGTGAATTAGTTTGTCCTGTCCCCGCGCAATGCTTTTCGCCACCGCCAAAAGTAGATTCGGCTGTGGTGCGGCTGCGTCCTCGGCAAATACTACCCCCAGCAACTAATCCGCAAAAGTTGGAGACTTTGGTAAAGCTAGGTTTTGCCACCAAGCGCAAAATGTTGAGAAATAATCTGATTTCTGTAGTAGAGCGAGAGGAACTTACTCAATTGTTAGAACAATTAGAAATTAACCCCCAAGCCCGCGCGGAGGATTTGAGTGTAGCTCAATGGGTGACTTTGAGCGATCGCCTAGAACTTTAAGATAAAAATGCAATAGTTGCAGCAGATTCTGTTAAGTTAGCCTGAGTATTATTTAGTAACTATTAATTTTTGCTGGTGTAGCTATGTCTCTATGCGAATTTAGACCCGGATTGGAAGGCATACCCGCCGCCGAATCTAGTATTAGCTGTGTCGATGGACAACAGGGAATACTTGAATATCGGGGCATCCGTATTGAAGAATTAGCCGAAAAAAGTACATTTTTAGAAACGTCTTACTTATTAATTTGGGGTAAACTACCAACAAAACAAGAACTTGCCGAGTTTGAGCATGAAGTTCGTTATCATCGCCGGATCAAGTATCGGATCCGAGACATGATGAAATGTTTTCCCGAAAGCGGACACCCAATGGATGCGTTGCAAGCCTCCGCCGCCGCTTTGGGCTTATTCTACTCGCGCCGCGACCTCGATAACCCTGTTTATATCCGCGATGCGGTGGTGCGCCTTTTAGCCACAATTCCCACGATGGTAGCCGCCTTTCAACTCATGCGTAAAGGTAACGATCCGGTGCGTCCGCGCGATGACCTAGATTACTCCGCCAACTTTCTCTATATGCTTAGTGAAAAAGAACCCGACCCCTTATCGGCGCGGATTTTAGATATTTGCCTCACCTTGCACGCCGAGCATACAATGAATGCCTCGACTTTCAGCGCCAGAGTTACAGCTTCAACTTTGACCGATCCTTACGCGGTGGTTGCTTCGGCCGTTGGTACGTTGGGCGGCCCTTTACATGGCGGCGCAAATGAGGAAGTAATCGGGATGTTAGAAGAAATTGGCTCGATAGAAAACGTCCGCCCTTACATAGAAAACCGATTGCAACACAAAGCAAAAATTATGGGCTTTGGTCATCGCGTTTATAAAGTCAAAGACCCCAGAGCAACGATTTTGCAAAACCTAGCAGAGCAACTGTTTGAGAAGTTTGGACATGATAAATACTACGATCTTGCTTTAGAGATGGAACAAGTAGTTGCCGAAAAACTCGGTCATAAAGGGATTTACCCAAATGTTGACTTTTACTCTGGTTTGGTGTACCGAAAGTTAGGGATTCCCACAGATTTATTTACACCAGTATTTGCGATCGCTCGTGTAGCCGGATGGTTGGCTCATTGGAAAGAACAACTAGCAGAAAACCGAATTTTTCGCCCCAGCCAAGTTTATAGTGGGTTGCACAAAGAAATTTATGTGCCGATTGAGCAGCGATAAACGGTGCAATTAACTTCTCTAGGCAAGGATATACTAAGCAGTGGAATGTGTAAAAAATCTTTACTCTCGTTTTTGTTAGTTTAGACAACCGAACACAAAGTAAATTTACAAGCTTTAGCCGTCAAGCCCTAGGAGCTTTGTAAATAATTAACTGAACCTTTGATGTGAAGAGCGTAAACATGAATTCAGGCGTAGACCTTCAAGGAACCTTTATTGAATCTTTAATCCAGCTAGGCGTACCTGCAGGTACAGCTAAAGCTATTTGGATGCCACTACCAATGATATTAATGATTATTGGTGCAACCGTAGGGGTATTGGTTACTACCTGGCTAGAGCGAAAAATCTCCGCCGCCGCCCAGCAACGAATCGGCCCAGATTTTATGGGCCCTTTTGGGTTACTTGCTCCGGTGGCTGATGGACTAAAGCTAGTTTTTAAAGAAGATGTAGTACCAGCAAAAGCCGATCCTCTGCTATTTACTTTAGGGCCAATTATTGTTGTAATTCCGGTATTTGTGTCTTTCTTGGTAGTACCTTTTGGGCAGAATCTTGTAATTACCGATGTAGGTACAGGGATATTTTTATGGATTGCTTTATCTAGCATTCAGCCGATTGGCTTACTAATGGCGGGTTACTCCTCTAATAATAAATACTCCCTACTCGGAGGGTTAAGAGCCGCCGCCCAGTCGATTAGTTACGAAATACCCCTATCATTGGCGGTACTTGCGATCGTGATGATGTCTAATAGCCTTAGTACCGTTGACATTGTTAATCAACAGTCAGGTTACGGAATTTTGGGCTGGAATATCTGGCGACAGCCGGTAGGTTTTATGCTCTTTTGGATCTCCGTACTTGCCGAATGCGAACGGATGCCCTTTGATTTACCTGAAGCTGAGGAGGAGTTAGTAGCAGGCTATCAAACCGAATACGCGGGTATGAAGTTCGGGCTTTTTTACTTAGGCTCTTATGTAAACTTGGTACTTTCTTCTTTGCTAGTAGCAGTTTTATATTTGGGTGGTTGGGATTTTCCAATTCCCATTGAATTATTAGCTAACTTGTTTGGAGTCAGTGAGACAAGTTCTTGGTTACAGCTAATTGATGCTTCTTTGGGCATCACTATGACGGTACTAAAAGCTTACTTTTTGATCTTTGTAGCGATTTTGCTGCGTTGGACTGTACCGAGAGTCCGCATCGATCAATTGTTAGATTTAGGATGGAAGTTTTTACTACCTGTAGGTTTAGCTAACTTACTCCTAACCGCCGCCTTGAAATTAACCTTTCCTGTTGCTTTTGGTGGTTAGCCCGACTTCTGAAAAATTAGAGAGAGACACTACTACCTATGTTCAAGTTTCTTAAGCAAGTTGGCGATTATGCCAAAGAAACGGTACAAGCTGCCCGATACATCGGTCAAGGGCTATCTGTCACCTTTGACCATATGCAGCGCCGACCGATTACCGTACAGTATCCTTACGAAAAATTGATTCCTTCGGAGCGGTTTCGCGGACGGATTCATTTTGAATTTGATAAGTGTATTTCCTGCGAAGTTTGCGTTAGAGTATGCCCGATTAATTTGCCTGTAGTTGATTGGGAATTTGACAAAGCCAACAAAAAGAAAAAACTCAACCATTACAGCATTGATTTTGGTGTTTGTATTTTTTGCGGTAACTGCGTGGAGTATTGCCCGACAAATTGTTTATCAATGACTGAGGAATACGACCTTTCTACCTACGATCGCCACGAGTTAAATTATGACAGCGTAGCATTGGGCCGTTTGCCATACAAAGTGACCGACGATCCGATGGTGACACCACTGCGCGAACTTGTGTACTTACCCAAAGGCGTTTTAGAACCCCACGATTTGCCCACTGGTAGCCTTCGTGTTGGTAAAATGCCCGAAGAAATTGCCGAGCAAGAAAAACCAGTAACGAAATAGTTTTAAGTTTTGAGTCTGTTGTCAATAGGCTCAAAACTACTAGCCAACCAGGAGACTAATAAAAAAGTGAATTTAGCAGAAGGCGTACAAATTGTTTCGTTCGGCATTTTGGCAGTAATGACCCTTGCCGCAGCCTTGGGAGTAGTGTTGCTACCTAACATCGTTTACTCTGCCTTTTTACTTGGAGGCGTATTTATTAGCATTGCGGGGATGTATTTATTGCTCAATGCTGACTTTGTAGCCGCCGCCCAAGTCTTAATTTATATCGGGGCAGTCAACGTATTGATTTTATTTGCAATCATGCTAGTAAACAAACGCGAAACTTTTAAGCCTTTAAATAATGCTTGGGTACGTCCGACGCTAACAGCCGTAGTTAGTGCAGGCATATTTAGCTTGTTGAGCGCCATGATTTTGGCTACCCCTTGGAAGCTTTCACCCAATATGATACCGGGTACTAGCTCAACTATTATTATTGGGGAGCATTTGTTTACAGACTTTTTGTTGCCCTTTGAACTTGCTTCAATTCTCTTACTAATCGCTATGGTGGGGGCAATTATCCTCGCACGGCGCGAATTTTTGCCCGATCAAACTATGTCACCTAACAAAGAACAGCCAATTTTAACTTTGGCAGAACGCCCCAGAGAACTTGTCGGCGTATCTAGCGATAAAACTAGCAGTCTTGACGATGGGCGGCGCGGGTAAATTAGGTGCTTACAAGTTAGTAAAAAAGCAGGAAAACTATGCAACTAGAATACTTTTTATTAGTAGCGGCAGCTTTATTTTGTATTGGCATTTTTGGCTTAATTACTAGCCGAAATGCCGTCAGAGTATTGATGTCTATAGAATTGCTGCTAAATGCGGTGAATTTGAATTTGATGGCATTTTCAAACTACTTAGATGCTCAAGAAATTAAAGGACAAGTATTTACAGTATTTGTGCTAACGGTGGCTGCGGCGGAGGCGGCGGTGGGGCTGGCGATCGTGCTAACTATTTATCGGAACCGCGATACGGTGGATATGGAGCAATTTAACCTTTTGAAGTGGTAATCGGGTGGAGTTAAAGCTGGTTATTATCGCTCATAAAGCCGCCGATGCCCAAAGTCGCCAATGGGCGGAAAAATGCGCGCGGCAATTAGAAAGCCTCGATTGCCGCATTCTTATGGGGCCAAGCGGGCCGAAAGATAACCCTTATCCAGTGTTTTTAGCCTCTGCAAGCGGGTCAATCGATCTGGCTATAGTATTGGGCGGAGATGGCACGGTACTAACAGCAGCAAGACATTTAGCCCCTCACAACATCCCGATTTTGGCGGTGAATGTGGGGGGGCATTTGGGTTTTTTGACGGAGGCTTTTGAGGAATTTAAGCGTTCAGAAGAAGTATGGCAGCGTTTACTCGCCGATCGCTATGCGATTCAAAGACGGATGATGTTGCAGGCGGCAATTTATGAAGGCGATCGCACTAACACCGAATTGATGAGCGATAAATACCTCGCCCTCAACGAAATGTGCATTAAACCCGCCTCGGCTGACCGCATGATTACATCTATTTTAGAAATGGATATTGATGGAGAAGTCGTCGATCAGTATCAAGGTGATGGATTAATTATTGCTACGCCTACGGGTTCTACAGGTTATACTGTGTCTGCTAACGGGCCTATAGTCCATGATGGCATGAAAGCCATTATCGTTACGCCGATTTGTCCGATGAGTCTTTCTAGCCGTCCGTTAATTTTGCCTGCGGGTTCTGTCGTTAGCGTTTGGCCCTTAGCCGATTACGAGCTTAATACTAAGTTATGGACTGATGGTATTTTAGGTACATCTATTTGGCCCGGACAACGGGTAGATGTAAGGATGTCTGAGCATCAAGCTAAGTTTATTATTTTAGAAGAAAACTACTCTTACTATCACATCTTGCGCGAAAAACTCCAATGGGCGGGGGCGAGGATTCAGTACGATAATAACCATCGCAATAATTGACCTTACACAAATTATTTATCTATGCAAGATTTCAACAACGCTAGATACCTTAGCGATCAAGAAGTTTATCCTTGCCCAATTTGCGCTGTAGGTGAAATTTCGATTATGCCTTTGATGGAAGTTATGGCGTGTCAATTTTGCCGTCATATTTTTACGGCGGACTATGAAAACCAGCAGTTGCAAATGGCTGATAGACAGCCGCCTTTAATGTGGCGCTGGAATGGCAAATCGTGGAGTGAAAGGCGGTTAAAAGGTGTAGAAATAGGTTGGGGTTACGCTTTGGGCGCGATCGCCTTTGTTGTTTTGCCCACTACTTTAATTGGGATCACAATATACGCTAGACCGCCCGTACCTAGCAGCCCGTTGTCTTGGTTTCCGGTGTTTTGGACGGGGTTAACTTTTGTATTGCATTTAGGCATTATTGCCCAGGTAGTAATTGAGTTTTTAGATTTTCCGCTTTGGGCTTATTTGCAACAAAAGTTGCAAAACCTTTTACCGAGGTAAGGATTTAAGGCAACCAAGGGAAAGAGCGAAAGTTGGGGGGACGTTTTTCTAAAAATGCTTGTTTGCCCTCCGCACCTTCTTGAGTCATGTAATAGAGCATAGTAGCATTGCCTGCGAGTTCTTGTAACCCTGCTTGACCATCACAATCGGCGTTAAAAGCAGACTTTAAGCAACGAATAGCGATCGGGCTTTTTTCTAGTATTTCTGTTGCCCATTGGATGCCTTCGATTTCTAATTGTTCTACAGGTACGATGCAATTAATTAAACCCATTTCCAAAGCTTGAGTAGCAGTGTATTGGCGACAAAGATACCAAATTTCCCGCGCCTTTTTTTGCCCGACAATTCGTGCCAAATAACTAGCACCAAAACCACCATCAAAACTACCAACTTTAGGGCCTGTTTGCCCAAATATGGCGTTATCGGCGGCAATAGTAAGATCGCAGATTAAATGTAAAACGTGACCACCACCGATCGCATAGCCTGCAACTAAGGCAATAATAACTTTGGGCATAGAACGAATTAGGCGTTGCAAATCTAAAACGTTGAGGCGGGGAATGCCATCATCATCTATATAGCCAGCATCGCCGCGCACGCTTTGATCGCCACCCGAACAAAAGGCATATTTGCCATCGGTATGAGGGCCATAGCCAGTAAATAGAACTACACCAATACTTGTATCTTCTCTAGCATCAACAAAAGCATCGTATAGCTCAAATACTGTTTTGGGGCGGAAGGCGTTGCGCTTGTGGGGACGGTTGATGGTAATTTTGGCAATCCCATCAGTTTTGTGATACAAGATATCTTCGTAGGTTTTGGCAGTTTCCCAAATAATTGTCATGGTAAAGGCGCATTCTCGTTTTAGCCCCAGAATTTTAACGCGGGTAGCGACTTTGAGCCAAATACCTATTTAATCTTGACGATTAATTAAGGGAGAACCGAGAGTAGTGAGATTAAGCGCATAGCCCCCAGTAACTAAGTAAACGCTGTCAGAAATCGCGCTAATGCGTCGGACTAAATTACCCAGGCGATCGCGGAATGTTCTACCACTACGATAGGCTGGTACTACACCCCAGCCTGTTTCTTCGGCGACAAAAATTAGTTCTTGAGTACAACGATCGTGCAAAGTAAGTAACAACTCTTGAACAATTTGCTCCCATTGAGTAGCGTCTTTGTCTAATAAAGCAGCTACCCAAGTACCTAAAGAATCAACCAATAGGCAACTAGAGGTGGGAGAAGTTGCGATCGCACTGATTAATTGCAATTCGGGTACTTCCCAAGTCAACCAATGCTCTGGGCGACGCTTTTGATGTTTGCTCAAGCGCTCTACCCAGTCCAAATCTTCAAGATTTACTAAAGCGGTGGCTAGATAAATGACGCAATTGTTAGACTTAAGTGCTAAATTTTCTGCCCATTCACTTTTTCCCGACCGAGCGGGCCCTGTAACTAAAACAATGCCCATAGAATTGTCGTTGCAGGTACAAATTACCAATATTTTTGAATTAGTTGGTCTTCGATACAATTAGCACCAACCCATAGCAAGGTAAAATAACTAAATCACCCTGTGCCGAGCAGACATTTAGCCAAAACATTAACATGAATAGCTGTCCAATTGTAAGTTTTAGCTATGGTTAGTTTGAATTATGAAAGCAGATTTAAACAAAATTTTGGCAGCCTTGCAACAGTTAGAACAAAACCCTAACGTTTCTAAAAGTCGCCCCTTTGCCACCTCAAATCTAGATAGCAGTGTAGGTATTACTTCCGAGACGAGCAAAGCTGCACAACTTGATGCTTCTGCACCCATTCCACCACTACACCCAAATCGTCAAGCGCCTGCTCTACCTATATTCAATTCTACTAGCGAAGAAAATGCCCCAGCCGCCGAGGAGCCTAGTTTAGTAGTAACCACGCCGCCTACCTTAACTCAGGACTTACAGCAAGTTATCCAGCAAATTGAAAGTCTTTACAGGGAAGGGCCAATAGTTGATGGTTGGCTAGAATCCTATGCTTGTGAATCGACACCAAGTAACGACAACGGAGCCGTTGATGTGGCGACTCCTTTAGAGTATGTCAAGGCGGCTGGGAGCTTGAAACAAGATCGGGTAATTTGTGAAGCTCCGCGCTCTTGCTACCGTCTCAATGGTGTAAGTCCCACAGGTCAACAGTGGTCTTATCCATGCCCTATTGAACAGTTGCCTAGTGTAAGTTTAGCGATCGCCCGTTACGAAAAGCTACTACAATTAATCGACCGCAAACAAGACTTAGAAACCCGTCTTCAATCCCTATAAATATTTACTCGTTCATATTGCGATAAGTAGCGACGGCGGAAGGAGAAATTCTGTTGAGATAGCGAAAGATCCAATACTTAAATATAGTATCTAATATTACCGGAAATGTGGCAATAAACATGAATATAAAACCTTGATTTTCTGGGATTCCTAAGTGACGAGATACCCCAGCCAAAATTACTTCCCAGCCGTGAGTTGAGTGGAAGCCAACAAACATATCCGTAAATAAAATAATAATAAATGCTTTGGCACTATCGCTTAAGCCATACACTACATGATCGATAAAATCTTTGAGGATGGCAATCTCGCGTTTGCTAGTAATAAGTAGCCAGATAAAAGCTGCTAAAGCACACAAATCAGCAAACACATTTTCGATTGCATGGGTGCTTTCATACCGATACACTGTAGCAATTTCACTTACTTTAGCTTTAATTTTTTCTTCTAAAAGTGGTGGCGAAAATTCGGCTTTACCAGTTAATAGTTGCTCAAATTTTAGCTTTTCCTCATATTTTTGCATTTCCCCTAAAGCTTTTTCTTCCATTTCATAATTAAGAAATATCTCGGATTCGGAGGTGCTTCTTACTCGCTCAACTATCGGGCTAATAATTAAATGTTTTGATAATTGAAAGGTCAAAAAAGGTACTATTACTAGCAATAAAACAAATTTTATAGATACAAAAGTTCGCCTTTGAGAATAACGAAACTTTTGAACAACATCTTCCTCAGATTTAGGGTCTAATTCAATCTTTAAGCGATTGAGAGTGCTGAGGATCGAGCGGGGTAAAACACTCGTTCCTTCTGCCTTACTTTCTAGACGCTTAGTTAACTTAGGTGGAGGTGATTTTTGCGGAATATTATCGGTAGAGATTCGTTCAACCCGAGTAATTTGAGGAGGTACATCTACAGAAGATTCTTTACTATCAATGTATTTTCCTACTACTTGGTCAATAAAATTTAGTTTTTCTAAAACAGCATCAGCATAGGTTTTAGATTGAATGTCAAAAGTATTATTAACTATACCCAAACCATTATTTCTGGCTAACTTGAGGGTTTTTTGATTAAAATTACTAAACCACGAGCGGCTAAAATTAAATTCTGTTAAGCTCATGCGGACAGTTTTTAAAAACTTGTCAAGTTCCGAGTGCAGATAATTCATCACACTGCTACCATACAAGGCGTGTTGAGCGGGGATCTGCTCGCCGTTGAAGTATTCGTCTTCCATAGCCTTAATTAGGGAAGCAGCTTCATGGGCCCTGTTGAGACTTCGCTCGGTGGTTTGCAAGTAGCTTTGATAAGCAGCGTGTAAGTAGGAAGATATATTAGAAAGCAAACTAGACTTTTTCATCGCAGAAAATTATCCAGCCTTATTTGGGCAATTTTTAAGCTTACATTAATGTACGAGGGATCTTAGCAAATCTACGAGGTAACAGTTGGTACGATTAGATTCTGTTTGGGTAACAGGCTCGAGTAATACGGGTAAAACTACGCGCTTAGTAGAGCAATTCTGTCTGTGGATGGAGTCAAAGGACGAAAAATCTCACCGCCTGAAGCAAAAAGCGCCAAAAATCCCGCCAAAGTTAGATTGGCAAAAAACCGAGCCAGCAGTGTTAGTTTTTGCTGCAAATAACGACAACCGCCAAGATTTAGTAGAGCGCCTTGTCGCCGCTACTAGGGGTAGATATCCTATTCGCGCCAAGACACCCTTGGGTTTTTTGCAAGATGAAGTAATTTTATATTGGCCTTTGTTGATTGGGTTATTGAATCTCAAAGCGCAATTTCCGGTAAGACTGCGCCCAGAAACCGAGCAAGAATTAGCAACTAAACTGTGGAAACAGCTAGATGAGGAAATTTTTGCTATTGCAGGAGTCGTTGAGTATCGGTTGGTGCGGCGCATTTTGGACTTATTGCAATTAGCAGCTTATAGCGGTACGCCAACGGAAGAAATTGCTACAGTTTTAGCCCAAGGCTTAGAGGATGAAGTAGAGGGGAAAATAGACTACGCTCAATTGTTGCTACATTGGCGGAGTTGGTGCATGGAGAGAGGTTTATTAACCTACGGCATAATTACCGAATTGTACTATCAACACTTATTACCCGATCCAAATTACCAGCAACATTTATTGCGGCGCTATCGTTATTTACTAGCAGATGATGTTGATGATTATCCGGGGGTAGCGCGGCATTTATTTGACTTTTTGCTAGATCGAGGAGTTGTCGGCGCTTTTAGTTATAATCCTGACGGGGCGATTAGATTGGGGTTAGGCTCCGATCCTGAGTATTTAGTGGGTTTGACTGCGCGTTGCAAAAAAGTAGAAATCTTAATAGCGTCACCCGTAAAGACTTTAGCAGAAGTGGCTGTACTGATGACGGAAGTTGTAAGCCAACCACTAACGCTCGTCAGTTTACCTAGCTCTGTACAAACAATTGCGACTACTTCCCGCGCCGAATTGCTTAGAGAAACTGGGGAAGAAGTCGCCCGCGCTGTAGAATCGGGAGTAGTACAGGCGCAAGAGATAGCGATAATTGCTCCGGGCTTAGATGCGATCGCCCGTTATAGTTTAGTTGAAATTCTGCGTAAAAAAGGCATTGCTGTAGCACCAACGGGCGATCAGCGTCCTTTAAACAGTTATCCAGCAATTCGCGGCTTACTAACCTTGTTGGCTTTGGTATATCCAGGTTTAGGGCGATTGGTAGACAGGGATGCGATCGCCGAAATGTTAGTTGTCCTCACTCCTGATTTAACTACTCAAAACACCTACAAAATCGACCCGATCAGGGCTGGTTTAATTGCCGATGCGTGTTTTGAACCTCACCCCGATCACCCCAACTTGCTGCCCTTTGCAGCCTACGATCGCTGGGATAGATTGGGCTACACTGCAACTACTGCCTACGAGCAGCTATTGGCATGGATAGAAAAACAGCGATCGCAGTACGAGATGCGGCTTTTACCTAGTCCAATTTCGTTACTAGATAGAGCAATTCAAGATTTTTTATGGCTTGGTAGCAATCTTCCTTACGACCTTGTAGCAGCGCTACGAGAGCTATTAGAGACGGCTCAACATTATTGGGAAGTTGATATGAGATTAAGGCAAATTGAAGCAGGCGACACGCCTGTAAACGCTACCATAGCTCAATTTATTAGCTTGCTAAGGCGGGGAACTATTACCGCCAATCCTTACCCCGTGCGTCCTATTGGTGCAGCAAGTCGCGCTGTTACTTTAGCAACTATCTTTCAATATCGCTCTAGCCGTCAGCGTCATCGCTGGCAATTTTGGTTAGATGCGGGTTCTCCTTTGTGGTTGAGTGGTGGTGCGGCTACTTTATTTGGTGCTAATTTATTTTTGCAACATCGGTTTGCGCGTCCTTGGACAGCAGAGGAAGCGAGAGAGGCTGATGAGGAGCGTTTGCAAAGAATTATCCGCGATTTATTAGGGCGGGTGGAGGAGCGAGTTTACTTATGTCATAGCGAACTCGCTGTAAACGGACAAGAGCAACTGGGCCCATTATTAAACTTAGTTAATGCCTCGCTTCCCGTTGTTTCTGAAGCTGTAACCAGTCTCTAATCTCTTGAGCTAACCAAATAAGTTCAGCCTTGCTTAAATTATGACCAAAGAAAATGCGAGTAAATTTGTTAGTTTTATTAGTTTTTTTACTTGTTGTTAGAGTTATGCCTTTTTCTTGTTTTCTTCCCTCACCTTGAAAATAGTAATTATCCAAAAGGAGAACAAACATTAAACCGACAACCGCTCAAGCTCAATCCGCAGTCAGAGTTTGTCAACTACTGTCAAGCTATTATCGACCCATAATAGTATTTCGCTACGATACTTATAATAAAGTCATTTATATTTTGGCACTCAGCGATCGCCAAGAGCTAGAAATCGTTATTTATCCTAGTGGGTTTTGGAGGTTCATTTAATGTCCGAATTTGAAGCAATGAGTATGACAGAGCTAAAAACCTATGTAATGAGTCATAGAAATGACGATGCAGCTTGGACAAAGTATATCGCTCGATTAGTTGCAACAGATTCAAAATGTTATCCAGCGCCTATCGACAAAGCAGGGGAAGAAATTATGCAGGAAGCTTTTAGACAAAGGCTAAGTGCGCCTACAGAAGGTGAAAGTTAACGATCGCGCGCTTATTAAGTAGATAATCTAACTTGAGAGCCAGTTTGAGCTTTATACACTTCAATCCTTGCTTGGAATGCTTCTTTGAAATACGGCATATGAGTAACGGCTAGAATACAGGCAAAATCCGGCGCGATCGCATTTATCGCTGCAATTAGGCGATCGCATCCTTCCCGATCTTGCGTACCAAAGCCTTCATCAATAATCAACATTTGCAGAGATGCACCAGATCGTTGAGCGAGGAGTTTTGCTAAAGCTAAACGGATAGCAAAGTTAATTCTAAAAGCTTCTCCCCCTGAATAAGTTTCGTAAGCTCTCGTACCCCGCGCATCGGCAATTAAAATATCTAAAGTATCAATCAATTTAGCTGTTTTCTTGGCGGCTTTGCTACCTTTTCCAGCTTTTTGAGTAACAAATTGAACGTGTAATTGATTTGCACTTAACCGCGCCAACAACTGGTTTGTTTCTGCTTCTAATTGCGGCAGTATATTCTCAATCATCAACGCTTGAATGCCATTTTTACCAAAAGCTTGAGCTAATTCTTGATAGACGCGATATTGTTGCTTAACTGCTTGCAATTGATGTTGCTGTTGCTCGTACTGAACTTGCAAGGCTTGTAGTTGCGCTGCTAATTGTTGCAATCCGCCGAGTTTGCTTAAATTTTCGTCAAGTTCCCTGCGCCCTTGGGCTAACTTTTGTTCTAATTCTTGAATTTCTACCATAGTATTAGGCGAAGTTTCTAATTGTTTAGTTAGGCTATCTATTTGCGTTGCTATTAGTTGCTTTTCTGTAAGTCTCGATTCTGTCGCCTTAGTTAATTCTTCTATCCGCTCTTGAAGTTCGGGATACTGTTTTTGAGCAGCATTTAGCTCTTGAAAGCGCAATTGCCAAGCTTGAGAATTTCTTAACGCTACCCGCACGGCGTTGTGTTGCTCGGTATTGTAGCCAATTTCTTGAATTAAACTTTCTAAAGTGGCAATTTTTCTGGCGATAGGTGAATTAGTTGCTTGTTGGGCGATTTGGGCTTGCAACTGGGCAATTTGTGCCTCTATTTCTGGCTTACGGGCGGCGATTTGCGCTTGCCTTTTTTGAGCATCTTTGATTTGCCCTTGACGAATTTCCGCCCAGCGCCACCGCTCAATTTCGCTCCGTGCTAAGGCGTGATCTTGCTCGTTGTAGTTGAGTTTTTGCAATTGTTCGTCTAATTTACGCAATTCTATTTGCTGATCTGGGGCATAATTTCCCGTAGCTAAGGCTGTTTCTAATTGCTGCTTTTCTACGGCAATTTGGCTTAATCGCTCTTTTTCGTCACCAGTTGCAGTTAATTGAGCGGCTAATTGTCCTCTTTGCTCTCGTAAAGTATCATAATCGGCTAATTGTTGATTTAATTCTCGATATTCCTGGCGCAATACTTGAATTTCACTGTCTGAAGCTGCCATTTGCTCTTTACCTACCCAGAGCTTTTCTTGCACATCTTGTTGTTGGGTTTGAGTTTTTTGAACTACGCGATTCCAGTGATGTTCGTCTAAAGGGCGATCGCATAATGGGCAACTAGCATCAGGATTTTGCAGCATTTGCATTTTTTGCTCTAATTCCCCGATTAGCTTCTCACAGTCGCTTTGACGGGCTAACAGGCGTTCCATAAATTGACGGCGCTCTTGTCCTTTTTCGCGCACTCTCTCTAAATAAACCCGTTTTTTCTCTAATACCTCAATCTGCTTTCCGATTTCTGTTACCGCTTGTTGCAGTTGGGGTTGACGTTGTTGTTTAGTATTTAGTTGTCTTTCTGAAGCTTGGAGTTCTTCTATTTTGGCACTTATTCGTGCTTGCAGTCGCTCTAGTTGAAGTTGCAGCGCTGCGTGTTGTTGTAAAAGCGGCGATACTTGCAGTTGTAAGTTATCTAGTTGCTGTAACCGATTTTTGGCTTCCGCAAGTTGCGCTAAGGCGCTTTGAACTTCAGCAGCTTTACTCAAAGTTTGGTTAATTTCTTGCTCTTGCTGCTGTAAAGCTACTAATTGCCCTTCGGAGTTTTGCAACTGGCGATTAATAGAGTTAATTTGTTCTGCTTTCTCCTGCTGCAATTGCTGCATCTCTACAGTGGCGCGGGAATGCCCTTGAAATTTGCTTGCTAAGGTTTCTTCTGTAGCTTGCAAGTGTTGATGTTCTTGATAACCAGATGCGATCGCCTTTTCTTGACTTAATAGCTCTCTAACCGCTTCTAGCTGTCCTTCTAGGTTGATTCGATCTTGACTTAAACGGCTGCTTTCTTGACTTAAGTTAAGATGTTGTTGTCTAAGAAAGCCTAATTGTTGCTCCCAATTTTGCCTTTGGTGCTGCACTACTTGCAAGCTTTGTACTTTTACATTGTCGTAAGCTTGTTGTTGTTGCAGATAGTTGACTTTTTCTTCTAACTGAGTGCTTAAAGCCGCCACTTCTGAGCGTTGCTGCAACTGAGTTTGCATAGACTCTATAGAGCGCTCTACCTGTTCTGCTTGTCCTTTAAAAGAGCGAGATAAATCTTTAGCCCGATCTTCCAAATCATCGTATTGATTGAGTTTCAACAATTCTGCTAATATCTCTTTACGCTCGTTAGGACGCTTGAGCATAAATTCGTCGGCTCTACCTTGGCGCAAGTATGCCGAATTGATAAACGTGTCGTAGTCTATTTTGATATGAGTTAATATCTCTTGCTGGGTAGCGCGGACACCTTTGGCTGTTAAAGCTTTAAATCCGCTCGGTGTATCAACTTGAAACTCTAAAGAGCTACTTTGTCCCCGGTAGCGAGTGCGAATTACTCTATATTTTTGGTTGAAGCTTGTAAAAGTAAAATCAACTCGAACCTCTTTAGCTCCGGTTTGGATTACATCATCTTCACTGGATGCGCGACTTTCTCCCCAAATTGCCCAGGTTATCGCTTCTAATAGAGAAGACTTACCCGCACCATTAGCACCGCAAATACAAGCCGTATGCAACCCGTTAAAATCTAAGGTGGCATCGCTATAGCTCAAAAAGTTTTTTAAAGTTAGTTGTACAGGAATCATCCAAGCTCAAGCGCCATCTACCTTGGGTCAAAACAGTACATATGCACTGTTGCCTAGTTTATCTATTGAGCAACAAGGATTCTAGCTATTGGGCTATCAATTTTACAATTCTTAATGCTAGGGAGGCGATCGCCCATAAATCCACACAAAAAAACTCTTGGGAGTCTTGCCGTGTTTCGACCCCAAGAGCTTTTTCGATTCTGTTCGCTCCTCACACAAGATTAATGTATGTTGGATGCTTAGGGCGGGGAGCGAACAGAGTGACACTTTAAGTATTGTCACTTAGGTAAGGCTAAGTCGCCGTAAAATAGGGGTTATGCCCATTAAAATCAGCTTTCAATGACCGAAAACGCGATTAATACTGAAAATCTCTGCCGTAATTTTGGTAAAGTCCAAGCGGTAGACAATCTTTGCTTGCAAGTACCCAGAGGAGTTGTCTTTGGTTTTTTGGGGGCTAATGGTTCGGGAAAAACTACAACAATTCGGCTGCTACTGGGGTTATTAGAGCCAACAAACGGACGCGCCCAAGTATTGGGCTACGATACAAAAAATCAAGCTAACTCTATTCGCCGTCGCACGGGGGCATTGTTAGAACATCCCGGCTTATACGAACGTTTGAGCGCGGCGGATAATTTAGAATTCTACGGCAGAGCTTGGCGTTTGCCAACAGCTAAAAGGCGATCGCGCATTAAAGAATTATTAAATAATTTGGGATTATGGGAACGCCGAAACGAAAGTGTAGGTACTTGGAGTCGTGGTATGAAACAGCGTTTAGCGGTGGCTAGAGCAATGCTACACAATCCCCCATTGATTTTTTTGGATGAACCAACGGCGGGACTAGATCCGGTGGCGGCGGCGGCTTTACGGGAGCAATTGCAAACAATGGTAGAACAAGAGGGAGTAACGGTGTTTTTAACTACTCACAACTTAGGAGAAGCTGAAAAATTGTGCCAGCTTCTGGCGGTAATTCGTCAAGGAAAGTTAATTGCGGTAGGAAATCCGCAGGAGTTACGAGCTAAAGCCAGCATTCCCCGGATTGAAGTTGTAGGTAGTGGATTTACGCCCGAAGTGCAAAGCTTTTTACAAACCCAACCAGGGGTAACAGAAGTAAATATTGCTGGGGAAGTGTTGACGATTAATTTACATAAACCGATAAGCGCTGCGCCATTAGTAAATTTGTTAGTGCAAGCAGGAGTCCAAATAGAAGAAGTCCGTAAAGGTAGCGTTAGTTTAGAGGAAGTATTTTTAACTTTGATGGAAGGAGATAGCGTTGCTAATTAGTGTAGAGGTGTAGAGACGTTGCATTGCAACGTCTTTACATTGGTTTTGAAATCAGTGCGATCGCATTGTGAGTTTACTTTCCGCAGAAAACGAAGCCGATCTTAATGAAACGCCTACAGAAATTATTATCGAATCGCTTAATTACAATGACACAAATAGCACAAAAAATTTATACCCCAGTAGAATACCTGCAATTAGAAGCAGTGGCAGAAGTACGTCACGAGTTGATTAATGGAGAAATGATCCCAGTGGCAGGAGGAACAACTAATCACAATGAAGTAGTCACAAATTTATGTTTGTTACTTAAACCGCATTTACGCCAGCGAAAAGGAAAAGTTTATACAGAGAATGTACGATTGTGGATACCAGAGTTTAATTTGTTTACCTATCCTGATGTAATGCTAATAGCAGGAGAACCAATTTATTACAGTGAAAGTCAAACAACAGTAATAAACCCCATTGCTATTATTGAAGTTTTATCAGATTCGACTAGAGATTACGATCAAGGGCGTAAGTTTGGTTTTTATCGCTCTGTAGCCAGCTTACAGGAATACATATTAGTTGAACCCGAAAAACTGTTAGTTATGCTTTATCGTCGGGGAAGTAATAAAGAATGGTCTTTGCATATATTAGAAGATGAGACTGATGTAATCTCAATAGAGTCAGTAGGAGCAAAGATGTCTTTACAAGCGATTTATGAGGGCATTTAAAGATTGTCCTTACTTAAAAAATTATTAATAGAGGCACAAAGATTAGGTCTTTGCGATCGCATTCAAGTACAACAGTATAAAAAGGTAGGTATTGCAAATAATTAAAATCAGTGCAGACTTTGCCGATATTTGGACGGTAATTTGGAAGGAATGGCGCGAATTATTGTTTAGTCGCGGCAATTTACGGTCAATTTTATTAAGTTTACTGCCATCAGTATTAATATTCGGCATTTTGTTACCTGCTCAAGTCGGGCGCGTATGGGTAGATTCCCCAGTATCAATAATATTGTGGGGTTGGCTGGCAATGCTCCCTGTAACGGCGATAATTGCCGATGCGTTTGCGGGCGAAAGAGAGCGCCATACTCTAGAAACTCTTTTAGCTAGTCCCTTATCGGAGCAAGCAATATTACTCGGTAAAGTAGGCGCGGCTGTAAGCTATGCTTGGTTGCTGGCGCTGATTATGCTGCTTGTGGCTTTAATTACGGTCAATGTTGTTGATGGCAATGGTATATTGCTTTATCCTGTAAAAGTTGCCTTTGGTGGGGGCATTTTGGGCTTACTAACTGCAACCTTGTCTGCAAGTATTGGCGTACTTGTTTCTTTACGCGCGGCTACGGTAAAACAGGCGGCTCAACAACTAGTTTTTGCTTCGATTGCTGTTACTTGGCTACCGTTATTTGCTCTAAGTTTGCTGCCAAGGCAGTTACAGGAAAACTTGACATTATCGGCTAAAAGTGGTAGTACAACAATTTTTTTGTGGGCTTGTGTCGTGCTAATTGGCTCTGATTTTGGATTATTAATGCTGGCTATGGCAAGATTTAAGAGGTCGCGTTTAATTACTGATTAACAGAGCGGGCTAGGATAATTGTAAAAGTTGAACCTTGATTAAGCTTGCTTTCTACCTCAATTTTTCCTCCCATTAGCTTCACTAAGCGATCGCTAATTGCTAATCCTAAACCTGTACCGCCGTGCTGACGGGTAATAGTTTGGTTTATTTGGTAAAATTCTATAAAAATATCTTTAATATTTTCCTCAGCGATCCCAATCCCTGTATCGCTAATAGAGATCGCTATTTGGTCTAAAGGCAACTCCCACGCCTTTATTTTTACGCCGCCAACATCGGTGAATTTAATAGCGTTAGATAACAAGTTGACTAATACCTGACGTAAGCGATCGCTATCATTGATAGCGATCGGGTTAGCTAAGTCTAAGTGTACCTCAAAATCTAAGTTTTTTTGCTTTGCTAAGGAATCATACTCAGCCTTAATGTCATTTATTAGTTCAACCAAATTAAAGTTTTGCGGGATAAGTTCTAAACCATTAGCTTCAATTTTGGCAGCTTGAAGTATATCTTCAATTAGCTTTAATAAATGCCTGCCATTGCTAAAAATTCTTGCTACCATGTTTGCTTGATTTTTGGCAAGTGGTGGGTTAGGTTGACGCAATAGTAGTTGAGAAAACCCGACAATTGCATTCATGGGTGTACGCAATTCGTGAGACATAATCGCCAAAAAATGGGATTTTAGTCGCGCATTTTCTTGGAGTTGCAAGTTTTGCAACTGAGTTTTACGCAGAGTTTCTTCTGTTTGTTTGCGTAAGGTAATGTCCCGCATTAGCCAGCGCAAACTTGTTGGTCTACCTTGATGGTCACGGCTAATTGATACTGTTAAAGCAGCGTCAATCGTCAAGGCATGACGCGGACAAATCCGTACTTCCCATTCAGTCAACCTATCGCTATAGTGGAGTTGATTCAGCCAAGTGCGAAAAGTTTGACGTTGTTCTAATTGAACGTAGTTAGCCAAGGGTTTACCGATTAAAGCCGTTTGGGAAGCATTGAGTAATTTTGCCGCCGCGTAGTTAATTTCCCGGATTAGTCCTGCACTATCGGTCACTAAGTAGCCATCAGGAGCAAATTCAAATAAGTCATGATAACGTCGATTTTCGGCTTGAATTTGGATGTTTGCGATCGCTAGTTGGTCATTTTGCACCCTCATTTCTTCTTCCGCTACGTACAGTTCTTCTAAAGCCGTCTCTAATTCTACCAAAGCTTGAGAGGTTATTGGTTGCGGCTGGCTAGGTAATTGACAATATTGATATTGCAATTTTACTGCGCGATCTCGTACTGTATTAAGCTTTCGCCCAAACTCATCTAAGTTGTCCATTGCTTTTTTCACAGACCTTAAACTTGATTACTAAAATTATTGTTTAGTGTTACCATCAGGTGTTGCAGGGAAAAAGGTTAATTTCGATAGGATTTTTTATAGCTGTATTTATCTAAATAGTAAGTTATATAATTATTTTGTAATCTACTTCAGGGTTTATATATTATTTCTTACCTACGAATGATTCAAAAGTGATAACTTTAACATTTTGCTATTCTGGTGTATCCATTTCTTCAACCAAAACAATTACGCCGCGAATTTTATCCAATTTACCCACCAAAGAACTACAGGTAACTTTAGACTGAAATGTTCTACCACGACGGTTAACGGTACTCAAGCTTAGTTCTACAGTTCTGATATCTCCATTCAAACAGTCACCAATTGGCTGGCGCAATTGCTCAACGGGCAAAGCAATATCTAAATTCATAAAGTGCTGTCCCAAAACTTCCTGACTCCGCAACCCCCACAAGTCTTCACTTTTTTCGTTCCAAATTTGAATTATTGATTCTCGATTTAAAACTGCAACTCCACACCTCAAGCTATTAAAAATTGCTTCTAAAAAGCCATTAGCTTGATTGAGTTCTTTACTTCGTAAACGCACCTCTGCATTGATTGTCTGCAATTCTTCGTTAGAAGATTGCAATTCTTCGTTCATTGTCTCTAGTTCTTCATTGGTAGATTGCAATTCTTCATTAGTTGTTTCTAATTCCTCATTAGCAGATTGCAATTCTTCATTAGTTGTTTCTAATTCCTCTTTAGTAGACTGCAATTGCTCGTAAGCAATCTCCAATTCTTGGTTGGCTTTTTCAACTTCCTCTTGCAGCTTTTTATAGCGGCTAACTTCGATAAAGACAACACTAACTCCTAGCAAGTTTTGGAGCAGGTCGTAAAGGGGAGTAATTTGGACATCAAAGTAGTTAAAGTCGTCATGAGCGATCGCCCAGCCAATGCTACTAAGAGCAACAGCACGATGGGTACTAATAACTTCGGCGATAGGCGATCGCAATTCTACCGGGCGGTAAGAGACTTCCAAGTCTTGCAGAGGGCGGTTAATATCTTTTGAATTAAGTTTAAATAATAGTCGTGCTTGCTCGTTGGCTAAAATCAATAAACCATTAATATTGACAACTATTTGAGCGTAGTTACCAATATCAAGAGCCGCATCGCGCAAAAGACTATTGTTAGCTATAAAATTGGGGTCTTGAGCCTTGTCATAATTGCTGCCCATAAAATATTCCCGGCTACGATCAAGACCAGCTTTGATAAATATGCGCTGTTTCAAGCTTAACGGCACGAAAGAATTGTTAGAAGTGAGCAATAGTTCGGCTTTGCCTAATACTAAAAAACTGCCTTCATTGAGGGCAAAATGAAACCGAGAGATAATTTTTGCTTGAGTTTCGGCACTAAAATACATTAATGTATTGCGACAAGATAATAGATCGATGCGCGAAATTGGCGGATCTTGAAGCAAGTCATGACGACCAAAAATTACCGAGCGGCGCAAATCTGGGCAAAAAGTATAAGAGCCATTACTGTCCTTAAAGTATCGCTCTAACAAGGGTATAGGTATGCCTTCTACTTCTTTGGCGTTGTAGGTAGCTTGGCGGGCTTGATGGAGGGCTATTTCGTCTACGTTGGTAGCATAAATTTTTACTCGCTTGTGGAACTCCTCAAGCCCCAAAACTTCGGCGATTACCATTGCTAGGGTGTAGGCTTCTTGCCCCGAAGCGCACCCTGCACACCATACGCGGATACGTTCTGTAGAGAAATTTTTGCGCGCTACAATTTTGGGTACTACTTCTTTTTCTAAATACTCCCACACCGCGCGATCGCGGAAAAATGAGGTGACGTTGATTAAAATTGTGTTGAATAGGTAGGAAAATTCTTCGGGATGTACTTCTAAATAATCAGTGTAGTCACCGTAGGTTTGAATGTCGGCATTTTGCATCCGAATCTGGACGCGACGTACTAGGCTGGGGCGTTTGTAGCCTGTAAAGTCAAACCCACGATTGTGTTTGATGTATTCAAGCAATGCTTCAAATTCGGGGTCTATTTCTGGGGTGTTCATGAGGGATTGTTTAAGAAAAACCAGGACTTGGGGATCTGGTTAATAGCCCCCCATTGGGAAGGTTTGGGCAAGCTGAGTTTTGTAGGTCTTTATTTTAACTAATTCGGCGTAAGTCCTGCGTTCTATCCTTTCAGGATGAGCGTCGGGATATAAGCGCATGGAACGACCCATAGAGAGTCATCATATATCTATATTACCCGTGGTAACATAGATATATGATGACTCTAAACTACACCTATCGCCTATACCCTGATAGTTCTCAAGTGTTTCTACTCAACGAGTGGTTAGAAACTTGCAGAGTGTCGTATAACTACGCGCTGCGGGAACTAAAGGATTGGATTGCTTCAAGGAAGTGTCCAATAGATAGGTGTAGCTTAGAGTCGGAATATATCATGTCTGCTGATTATCCCTTCCCTGGATACCATCAGCAACAAAATAACTTGCCCAAAGCTAAAGAGGCGTTTCCGCGTCTAGCAGCAGTACCAAGTCAGGTATTGCAAACCAACATTCGCAGGTTGCACGACGCTTGGGACTTCTTTCGTCATAGAGGTTACGGGTTTCCAAGATTCAAAAAGTATGGACAAATGAAGTCAATACTTTTCCCACAATTTCGGACTAATCCCTTAACGGGTTGGCAGCTAAGTTTACCCAAGCTGGGTAAAGTGCAAATAAACCTGCATCGCCCCATACCTGACGGATTTGTAATTAAGCAAATTCGCCTCATCAAAAAGGCAATGGGATGGTTTGCAACTATCAGCATTGCGTCTGATATAGAAATCCCTAACTATTCACCCTACGGTCATTGTATTGGTGTAGACGTAGGTTTGTTGAGCTACTTGGCAACCAGTGATAGTTTTATCGAACCAGGACACAAATTTTTCAAAGAGACTTATCGTCGGCTGAAAGTGCTGCAACACAGGTTATCTAAGAAGAAGAAGCGTGAGGAATCTTTTGGGAGGAATAATTCCCCCCAAAAATGCCGTTCTGCTAACTACGAAAAAGCTAGGTTGAAAGTAGAAAAACAACATAATCATATTGCCTTTACTCGCAAGGATTATCAATATAAGCTTGCCCACAAAGTCTGTGACATGGCGGATTCTATATTTGTCGAAAATATAGATTTTCGGATTATGGCAAAAGGTTTTTTGGGAAAGCACACGGTTGATGCGGCATTTGGGCAATTTAGATCCATACTCAAATATGTTGGTTGGCAGCGAGGTAAATTTGTTGGGGAAGTTGACCATAGAGGTACTTCTCAAACTTGCCCTAACTGTCGTACCTCGGTGAGAAAGGCACTTGAGGACAGGTGGCACTCATGCCCCGAATGCCAGTATGAATGCGATAGAGATGTCGCCTCAGCCCAAGAAATATGTAACCGAGGGATAGAAAAAACGTATCGGGGGACTCCCGAAAAGCAAGAAATTGACTCTCAAGTCGTACTGTCGGGGGCGATGAGCCTAGATAAGTGGCGTAGGGGAGTAATGCCCAATAGCGATATTGGAAGCCCGCGCTCTACTCTTTTAGAGTGAGCGTCGGGTGGATGTCACGGGCAGGGAAGGAGAAATATTTTTTATTTTTGCCTTTTTGTTATTTACTCAATTTTTATTAAATTAATTAAAGTTTGAGCGACTTCTGATAGTGGCAATACTTGAGCGTTGTCAATATACTCTTGCATTATTGTTTCTGATCCTTGTACCACGATCGCATATCCTCCGGTTTCCCGAATTGCCTTTAGACCCATGATGCCCTCTTTGCCTGTGGGATTAAGGATTAAAGCGATTACTTTTTCTCGAAAGCTTCCGGCTACAGATTCAAATAACAAGTCCGCCGATGGAGTTGCAAAATGCACTAATTTAGATGGCAACACTGCCAAACTACCGTCAGGATTAACTAATACATGGTAACTTTTAGGGGCAATGTAAACTGTCCCCGGTTGCAATATATCTCCTGATTCTGCGAGTTTGACGTTGAAGCTAGTACCACTACTAAGGGTAGCTACTAACTCGTCATCTTGGCTAGAGCCTTGCTGTGTCACAATAATCGCGGGTTCAATGCCCTTAAAATCGGCTAAAACTTCTTTTAGCCCCTTTGTATCATTGGTCAGGGCGATCGCTATTATGTGCTTATTAGTATTGTTGGCTACTTCTGAAAGAGAAGGCAGGGAGTTATTAATAACTGAGCTTACTAAATTTTGCTGTTCTAATAATTGATCGTTGACAACAGCCAATTCTTCGCTACTATCAGAGCTTAAAAGCATCTGGCGGACAAGCGCAGCACTTTGTTGGCTGTCTTGGGCTTTGGTTTTAAAATGTTGGGCTGAGATAGTTTGACTGTTGGTCTGGGCGCGTTTAGCCATGCGATCGGTGAGGGCGGCTTTTTCTTCTAACGCCCTCAAGGCGCTCCATAAAGCTACTTCTAAAGCGTCGTCTTGTTCGGCAAGTAAGGTATCAATTGAGTAAGCATGACCTGTACGACAGCGAAAACGAACCAGCTTGCCTTCTTGCAATTCCCACAATACACCTCTACATTCAGGACAAGCAAAGGCCGATGGTTTGCCGGGACGATTGGTTTCTTGCATAGTATCTAAGTCAAAGTGGGCAATGTTTGCTTCTATTTCCAATAGCTGAGGTACTGGGTCTTTTGACTCTACAATGGGTTGGGAAGCTAAGTAAATTAAGGTTTTAGCAATATCACCTACTTTAAGAATGTAATCTACATCAACATTTTCAATCGCACTGCTGGGCATTCCTGAATACAATGCTTCTGCTGGATCTTGAGAAATCGCTACTCCACCACGTTGCTTAATTACTGCTAGTCCTGCCGTACCATCATCTAGCAAGCCCGATAATATTACACCTACAACTCTTTGACCATAGCTACGGGCGGCGGTACGAAATAGCGGATCGATGGCGGGGCGATGGCTGTTTTCCCGCGCACTTCTTGCTAGATCAATACAACGATCTTTAATTAATAAGTGTTTGTCTGAAGGCGCTACATAGATTTGCCCTGGCTGGATTACTTCGCCGTCGGTGGGATGACGTGCTTGCAGCGATGACAATTCTCCGTGCTGTTTGGCGATCGCCCGGTTCAAAATTGTGGGCAACATACTTTTGCCGTGAACGGGAATATGCAGCACAATAAATATGGCGGCGGCTAAGTCTGGAGGTAAGCTAGTCACCAGTTGACAGAGCGTTTCTACTCCCCCGGCGGAAGCGCCAACAACAATAATGTCATGTCCAGACATTTTATTAATTTTTTCCTTTAACTTGCCCTAACTAATTTAAGACTAACCTAATCTAGAGTTTTAAATTGCACTATTTTAAAACTGTTATTGGCGGTTGCACTTCTACCTGACGAGGCAAACAAACGTAAAAAGTTGAGCCTTGCCCCAGGGTACTTTCTACAGTAATTGAACCTTGCATCATATCAACTAAGGATTTAGTAATCGCAAGTCCCAATCCTGTACCTCCGTATTGTCTGGTAGTAGTTTGATCGACTTGTCTAAATTCTTCAAAAATATGTTCTAAGTCCGACTCAGCAATTCCCACGCCTGTATCTCGGACACCGATTACTATTGTTTCTGTCGCCGTTTCGCTGAGGCTAATTTCGACGCTGCCTAAATCGGTAAATTTGATGGCGTTGGAAAGCAAATTAACTAAAATTTGCCGCACTCGCGTACTGTCATTAATTAATATCGGGCTACTAAGCTGGAGGCGAAACACAATAGGTAGCTGCTTTTGCTCGGCAAGGGGGCGAAGTTCGGCGATGGTAGTGGCAATTAATTTATTTAAGTCAAATTCCTCTTGCTTTAATTCTAAACGTCCAGCTTCGATTTTAGATAAGTCGAGGATGTCATTAATTAGGGCTAAAAGATTTTTGCCATTATTCAAAATCCGCTCTACCATGTCGGCTTGCGCTGGAGAAAGGGTAGCTGTACGCTGTCGTAACAACACTTGGGCAAAGCCGATAACTGAATTCATGGGGGTACGCAGTTCGTGAGACATGGTAGCTAAAAACTGCGATTTTAGTCGCGCCGCCTCAATTAGCTGCAAGTTTTGCTGGGCAATTTGATTGTGAGTTGATTCTAATTCATAGTTTTGTAGTGCCAAGATTTCGTTTTGCAAACCTAAACGTTCGTCTCGTTCTTCGAGGACATTAATTAACCGCGCGTTGTTAATGGCGATCGCAGCTTGTTCCCCTACTGCCTCTAGGAGGTTGCGATCTTCCACATCAAAAGCCTCAATATTGCACCAATTGCCAATCAACATTACTCCCAGCCTTCCCGATGCAGCCGACTCAATAGCTACAGCATAAATTGACGCAGGTTCTTGCCGTGAATGGGCTGGGGATACTTTACTTTTTTTGACTAATTGGGCGGCTCCGGTGGAAAACACGCGATGGAGTAAATTAGCTTGAGCAGATAATAAATGTAAGTTTGCCTGTTCAATTCCCGCCGTAGCCGTTAGTTCTAACTGCTGGCTTTGAGGATCGTGGAGAGAAATTATTGCAAACTCCGCTTCACCAATGCCATCACAAACGGCTGCCACCATTACTTGCAACAATCCCGGCAAGTTTGTCAAACGCTGGTTTAATAGGTTTGTGATGCGCTGCAATACTCTTAATTGTTGCTGTTGTTCGCCTAAAATAATAATTGCTCGGCGCAGATTTTCTCCAATATCGGTAGCCTGCTGATAAAGACGGGCGTTATCAACGGCTAGGGCGGCACGACGAGCTAAATCTTCTGCCCATATGAGATCGTTTTGATCGTAAAGCCTTTGTCCGACTCCGCGCATTAAGCTAATCGCCCCCACCGTTCGCCCGCGTACTTTGAGGGGTACGCACAACAGCGAATTGAAGCCCAAACTCTCCATGATTTGCTGTTGCTCAGTATCCGCAATTGCTTTTTTAATTTCTGGGCTAATTTCTGAGTATAGTTGTGATTGACCGTTCTTAATTACCTGAGATATACCAACTTTCGCTCTCAAGTTGACTTGATAACTCCGCAATTGCGCTAACTGGGGCATTTTTGCGCCGTCTTTATGAGTTGATGCCACCGGGCGCAGGGTCGAATTTTGATCGAGGACATCTATAGTACACCAATCGGCTTGACCAGAAACGATCGCCATTGCTAGGTTGGTGAGAGTAGTTTTGTAGTCTAAAGAGGTGGCTAATAAGGCACTGGCTTCGGCTAAAAATCGCTCTTGTTCTTCAATGCGCTTGCGTTCGGTGATATCCCAAAAAACCCCTACACTACCTCTAGTTTTGCCTTGTTCGTCAAATAAAGGTACAGAATTAGTCACTAACTTAATTTTTTCTTTGCCTCCAGCAACGATTACGTCAAGTTCGCTATCAACTATTTCAATGCCCTTGGCGGTAGCTTGTTGCATAGGTAATTCTGCTGCTTCTAGCTCTCTACCTTGGCTATAAACTTTGTAGCTTGGTTCAATAACGGGAGCGCTTAACGAAACATTGGCGTTTGTGGGTAAATGGAGGAGTTTTGCTAAAGCTGGATTGGCTTTAATATGCTGACATTGAGGATCAAGGGCGATCGCAATCCCAATTGGAATTACGTCAAGTAAAGTCTGCATTTCACTTACTCGGCGCACTAAGTCTCGATTGAGCTTGCCAATTTTGGCATCGGAGCGTTTGCGATCGCTTAAATCGATTACAAAGCAAATTGCTGTTTCTTCAACGCCTTGCACTAACGCTCCGCCAATCAATACTGGTACGCGGCGGCTGTCAGCGCGGATGTATTCTTTTTCGTAAGGCCCAAATACACCTTCTGCTTTTAGCTCCGTAGCGGCTTTTTTGTCGGCTTTTTCGTACTCTTTAGGGGTAATTACTGCCCCCTGCAATCGACCCAAGCGCAAGTCTTCAGTGCTGTAGCCCACCATACTTAAAAAAGCTGCATTTGCTTCAATTACTGTGCCTTGGGCGGTGACAATAATGCCAATGATATTTGCGTCGGCTAAACGTCTAAAGCGCAATTCACTAGCTTCTAAGGCTAATTGTAGTTGCTTCGATTCGGTGATGTCGCTAATAATTCCTGACATCCGCAACGGACAACCAGCGCGATCGCGTTTGGCTTTTCCTCTAGCGACGCAGTAGCGGTATTCTCCCGACGAATGTAAAATCCGAAACTCAGCTTCGCATTTGGCTCCGTTTTGCAAGTGATTGGTAATGGCTTGACGAATTTTTGACCCCTCATCGGGGTGTATTCGTGCCATTAAATTATGGGGAGTGAGGCTAAATTGACTGCGTTCTTCGCCAATAATGTCTAACAGGCGATCATTGCAATACACTTCGTTTGTAGAACAATACCAATCCCAAATCCCATCGTTTGCCCCTTCTAATACTAAACGATAGCGTTCTTCACTTTCTCTTAGTCGTTCATTAGCAACAGTTGCGGCTTGCTCCGCACGGTACAAACGTATAGCTTGACGTAAGATTTGATATAAGTTTTCGGGGGTAATTCTTGACTTGGGTAAGTAGTCAAAAGCTCCGGCTTTCATAACTTCTACGGCGATTCGTTCGTCACCTTGCCCAGTGAGTACAACTATCGGAGTAGTAATACCCAAAACGCGGAGTTGCTGGACTAATTCTAAACCGTTGCCATCAGGAAGTAGATAATCAAGGAAGATACAGTCAAAGGTTTGCGCTTTGAGAATGGCGATCGCGCTTCTGCATTCGGTGGCTTCTTGCCATTCCATTTCTACTCCCGCAGCAGAGAGACATCGCTTTACCGCCATGCGATCTACTTCGTCGTCGTCTACTACCAGTATTTTGACAGTTTCTTCCATGCTTTTTAGCCCGACGCTATTATCGCTGCTTTTATAGGAGTTATTATTTGGCTTTATGGTATTTCTACCAAACTCCAATATTTATTCATAGTTGCTACAGTTTCGACAAAGCTTGAAAAAGTTACTGGTTTTAAAATATACCCAGCTACATTAAGCTTATAAGCTTCTACTTTATCTTTATCTTCGTTTGATGTAGTTAAAACAATTACCGGAATTGATTGCAATTGCTCGTCGGCACGCAAGACTCGTAAAAATTCTATGCCATTCATTTTTGGCATATTCAAATCGAGTAAAATTATTCTTCTTTCTTGGGTTATAGTTGTTTTGGCGTTGCTACCTCTTAGTATAGATAAGGCTTCTAGTCCATTGGAAGCAAAGAAAAGTGGGTTTGTAATGTTGTTCTTTTTAAATGCTCTTTGCACGTTCATTACATCCACTTCGTCATCTTCGACAAGCAGAATGTTCATCATTTGGTCTGGCATTATATTTTGAGTATTATGTGATTTATTATCGTGAATAAAGTAATAAAAGCAATCAATCATTAGACAGGTTATGGTTTTGGCAATTTAAAATATATCAGGTAAAATTAAGGTTGTTTTGCCAACTTTTGCGGTGTTATTGGCGAAATTTTGCTCTTTTTTGGTTATTTATTCCAGCTAAAGCTAAACTTTGCGCCCTTCCCTTCAATTGACTCTATTTTTATTTTGCCGCCTTGATTTTCGACAACCTTTTTGACAATAGCTAAACCAATGCCAGTATTTTCAGTGCGATCGCGGGCTTCTAAAGTTTGAAAGATGCCAAAGATTTTTTCGTGGTATTCGGGCGCTATACCTTTACCATCATCAAAAACCGCAAATTCGTAAGCCGCTCCTAAGTCTTGACAAGAAATTTGCACTTTACCATCCGGGCGGGGGTGGTGCTTAATCGCGTTGCTAATCAAGTTAGAAAATACCTGTTCTAAGGGCAATCTTTCAGTAACTAAGGTTGGCATATTTGGGTCAATTTCAACGGTAAACGAGTCGGGAGGAGCAAGAGAGTCAAGGATTTCGGCAAGGAGAGAGGCAACAGAAACAGAGGATTTGTCTGTAGATAGTCGCCCACTGCGAGAAAATTGTAGCAAACCATTAATCAAAGCTTCCATGCGATAGACGCGCCCACGTAGCAAGTCCATTTGATGACGAGTTTCGTCAGTAAGGACAGCGCTAATATCTTCCTCAATCCACTGAGAAAGATTAGCGATCGCCCGTAAAGGTGCTTTGAGGTCGTGAGAAGTGACGTAAGCAAACTGATCTAGTTCCTGATTGCGCTTTTCTAAGGCGGTATTAGTTTGAGTCAAAATAGATGTTAAATAAGCTAATTCACTAGCACGAGAGGTTAGCGCCGCCTCAGTAGTTTTGCGCTCTTGAATATCAGTACATACCCCCACCCACTCGCGGGGTGTGCCATCATTAGTTATCACTGGCACACCCCGCACGGCAAAGTAACGATAGCTGCCATCCTTGGCGCGAATCCGGTATTCGGTATCGTAGAGGCTTTTTGTTTGCAAAGCTTGATTCCAATCGTTGACGGTGCGCTCTCGGTCGTCTGGATGCAAAGCTGCTAACCAGCCCCAGCCTTTAACTTCTGCTTGACTTTGACCTGTATAAGTTCTCCAGTAGGGCATATCCACAACTTGCCCCTGCGTGTCGGTTGTCCAGACAATTTGCGAAGTAGCAATGACTAGAGAGCGATAGCGTTCTTCGCTTTGTTGCAGGGCTTCTAGGGAGTTGTAGTGAGACTTTTTGCTAGCAAGGGCTTCTTCCCTGGCGGCTTGCTCTAAGATAGATAATTCTTCTACTTGGGCAGTACGACTGCGTATTCGTTGTTCTAATTCGGCATTAAAAACGCTTAGACCTGCGATCGCCTTAGTGCGACTTGTAATATCTGTAACTAAAGAAGTTACCCCAAATATATTACCATTGCTATTAATTAATGGTTGGTTGTACCATTCGCAAACAATTACTTTCCCTTCTTTAGTAAGATTTTCGTTAATGCTGCAAGTACCGCCTCTTTGTTGGATAAGTTCGCCCCAAACTTGATTAGCTTGCTCTAAACTACTTGCGGTGACAATCAAACTTGCGGCATGACGACCGATGACTTCGGGGCTACGGTAGCCAAAAATTGCTTCGGCGGCAGCATCCCACTTGACTACCTCAAAATTTAGATTCCACTCAATTACTGCTAAAGGGGTTGGCTGTAAGGAGGTGAAATGATGTGGAGGCAGGGGTTCGAGCAAACTAAAGTTTTGCACCTGACAACGGACTACCCAAGTATCTTTTACAGGTGTACCTTGCTCCAAGAACGAATTGTAAGTATCATCGGCAGCTTGGAGACGGTAGGTAATTTGATAGGGCTGATTATTGTTAATAGCTTGTTGTCTAGTTGTCAGCAGGCGATCGCGGTCTTCGGGGTACAAACTCCGCTCAAATCCCCAGCCTAATAACTCCAATTCACTTAGTTGCTCGCTACTCATCAGAAATATGTATTATAAAGGGCAAAACTTAAACACTTTTTAGGCTTTTTAGTTGATGCGATTTTAGAGCAATAATTATATATACTCTAAATTTGATACTCTAGTAGACGCAATCTACTCCTAAAAGCTAAAGGAATAATAATTTTCTGTATTATTAAAATACCAATAAGATTAGTGCAAATAGATTGTATTGCTTAAATGGAGAATAGATCGCCATTCGACTTTCTATAAATTCGATTGTTTTAAAGTAAAGCGTAGTAAACGGCGGACGTTGATAATGAGTAAGATTCGCGTTGCATTAATTGAAGACCACGATCTCACCCGTGTGGGGATTAGAACCGCATTGCAGCAGCGTCAAGAGATTGAAGTAGTGGGGGAAGCAGCTAATGCTAGTGACGGGCTAAAACTGCTAGAAGCAGAACACCCAGATATTGCCATTGTTGATATTGGCTTACCAGATAAAGATGGAATTGAGCTAACAAGGCAATTAAAAGCTAGTCAAAATGCTAATGACGAATCAAGAACTAAGGTGTTGATTTTGACACTGCGCGACAACAAAGAGGCGGTACTAGCAGCTTTTGCGGCGGGGGCTGACTCCTATTGCATGAAGGATATTAGTTTTGATAATTTGCTCGAAGCCTTGCGCGTCACTCATAGCGGCAATGCGTGGATCGATCCAGCGATCGCCCGAATTGTTCTGCAACAAGCCCAGCAAACCCCAGAAGTAAGTACAGAAAGCATGGTAGCTGACGGCAAAACTGTTTCTATTAATGCCGCCGATGCGGAGTACGATCAAATGATTGCGGCTTACCCGCTAACAGAAAGAGAATTAGAAGTTTTGCAGCTAATTGTCGAAGGTTGTAGCAATGCCATAATTGCCGAGAAGCTTTATATTACTGTAGGCACAGTGAAAACTCACGTTAGAAATATTCTCAATAAGTTGTGCGCTGATGACCGCACCCAGGCGGCGGTAAGGGCTTTGCGTTCTGGTTTAGTAGGTTAGTCTTCGGTAGAGACGTTTTACCAAAACGTCTTTACCTTAGCGGCGGAGATTGAGTAATTCTTGGGGAGAAGCGAGAAGTTTTACGGTTATGGAAACAATTTGTTGCTGAGAATTGAGAATAAATAGCCAAGAAACGTTTACACCAAATAAAGGCATTTGGACTTTGCCGTTGACGCGAAGTTGGACTAAATCATTTTCTTGGCTTTCGATAATGCCTTGATGGGGTTCGGCTTTGAGTCCTAGCGCCTCTTGCTGGAGGTAAAGCGCGATCGCATCGCTGCCCACGATACCCGACTCAAAAGGTGCGTACATCACGCCGTCGGGGGTAAATAAAGCCGCAGTAGAGCAAAAATCCCCGGCATTTAATAGCTCAAAGTAGTATGAGATTGTCGGGTTGTTGATGCCTGCAATAGTTTGAGTAGATATATCGATTGGCATAGAATCTTCTCTAGGAAAACAAAAATAGATAGATTCTAGATTATCTATAAAGTCAGAGTAAAACCTAGTTCCTAAAGAGAGATTGAGGGGATCTATTAAGTGGAAATGCCATCGCACCCACGACCAATAATGATACGAGAGTTACTAACGGAGCCAGTGCGATCGCGCCTTTACTTCCTATCTAACACACTGACATTGACCCAATCAACACCACAATGCGATGACAGCATCCCCTATCCTCACGAGTACACAAATCAAAGATAAAGCTTTAGAAATTGGATTTCATAAAGTAGGAATTGCCAAGGTAGATAATACTGATGTAGAAGTGCAGCACTTGCAAGAGTGGCTAAACAAAGGTTATCAAGCAGATATGGCATGGATGAATGACCCCAAACGCCAAAATATTCGCGCCCTCATGCCTGAAGTGCAGAGTATTATTTGTGTAGCGTTGAATTATTACACCCCGCACCAACGCCCAAATAGCCCCCAATATGCCAAAATTTCCCGCTATGGCTGGGGACGAGACTATCATAAGGTGATGGCTAAAAAGTTAAAAGCTTTAAATAACTGGTTGCAAACTTATCCCGATGTGCGATCGCGTTACTTCTGTGATACTGCACCAATTCAAGATAAAGTTTGGGCGCAAAAAGCTGGAATTGGCTGGATTGCCAAAAATGGGAATGTAATTACTAGAGACTACGGATCTTGGGTATTTTTGGGAGAAATTCTTACAAACCTAGACTTAACCGTCGATAGCCCTCATACTGAACACTGTGGTAGTTGTACTCGTTGCCTTGATGCGTGTCCAACAAGTGCGATCGCCCAGCCTTTTGTTGTCGATGCCAATCGCTGCATTGCTTATCATACGATTGAAAACCGTGAGGAAAAGTTACCGGATGAGATTTCTGCTCATCTTCAAGGTTGGGTAAGTGGTTGCGATATCTGTCAAGATGTGTGTCCTTGGAATCAGCGCTTTGCGAAAGAAACTGATATAGTCGAATTTCAACCTTACCCGGAAAATGTCGCACCTACATTAACTCAGTTAGCAGAAATTTCTAACGAGGAGTGGGATAGACGCTTTACAGCTTCAGCATTGCGACGCATTAAACCCCAAATGTTGCGAAGAAATGCCCAAGCAAATTTATCCATAGCCACTCCCAAGGACGATTAACAAATTTTTCAAAAACCATGAATCCAAAAGTAATTATTTTTGATTTTGATGGTACTATTGCCGACTCTTTAGAGACGCTAGTTAATATTAGCAACCGTTTGGCTATGCAATTTGGCTATAAACAAACTAGCCTTGCTGAACTTGCTCAAATGCAGAACTTAACTTCTAGAGAAATTATTAAGCAATCTGGTATTTCAATTTTTAAAGTTCCTTTTTTAGTTAAAAAGGTTAAAGCCGAATTGAGTTTTGAAGTCAAAACTTTAAATTTATTTCCTGGGATGAAGGAAACATTAATTGAACTACATAAACTAGGTCATAAGCTAGTAATTATTAGTTCTAATTCAAAAAGTAATATTTTAGCATTTTTGGAACACAATAACTTAGCTGAGATATTTTATTATATTTATTCTGGTTCAACAATTTTTGGCAAAGATAAAGTAATTAATAGATTTATTAGGCAAGAGAGTATTGATGTTAAAGATGTAATTTATGTAGGGGATGAGACTAGAGATATAGAGTCAGCTAAAAAAAGTAGAGTGATTGCGATCGCAGTAAGTTGGGGATTTAATACTAAAGAAGTATTAATGAAGCAGAATCCAGATTATTTAATCGATCGACCGGGTCAACTGAGAGATATTCTTAAAAAGCAAGAGCTTAGTATAAAGTAATAATTGCGCTGATTTTTGACATTTTCAAGCGCAATTAGTAATTCTTACTTACCAGGCTGACCTTTTTCTAAAGCTTTCTGCATGAGATCGTCATCTACATTGCCCACTGCGCTATTCGGAACGCCGACATCTTTTGCCATCGCCATATAATCACTAGGATCGCCTGTAGACAGGGTTTCTGATTTTGTTTCCGATGGAGTTGGAGTAGCAAACTGATGAGCAGTAGCTTTATCCGCAGCTTCCGCACCTTCGGGAGTGCGATCAATATCGCTAACGCTAAATTGCTGGGCGGCGGCGTAGTCTGCATCAATATCAACAGAGGGCATTTTTTCTTTCCCTTCCGTCATACTTTCAGCAGCTAATTGAGCATCTTGAGTTGTAGCTTGAGTAGCATCGGGCTTAATTTCGTCAGGCATAGCAACAAATCCGAGAATAATTTTATTGGTGAAATTATCTTATAAAGTACTCGCCTATTTCCATAACCCCACTAAGATAGATTTTTTGATGGACGATAAAATCAATGGGCAAATAATAAAAATCTCTCTATTGGAGGGCGAATAAAAGAATTAATTTCTGTTAAGTCTAAGCAACAGGTAATTTAATTTAAAGTTGAGATAAATTATGGCTTCAAGTCATGCAGGAAAACAGCCTCAAGCAGTCACAGGCGAAACCCAAGAGGCGGTAAAAGCTTTTGAAAGTTTGGATACCGACGCTAAATTAGCTGTATTTTATTTTATTTACGAAAAGATGGGAGAGTCTATTACTCCAGCCGCTCCAGCAGCAACAGAGCCAGAATTAGCGCCAAGATTGTTGGGTGATTATTACAACTATTCAAAAGACGAGCAGTTGGCAATTATGCGGCAGATTGTGAATTGCGAAGACACAGATTATTCTCGTGCCTATGGAGCGTTGAAAGAGAATAATCAATTAATGGTTTGGTATGCTTGGGCGCAAGGAATGAGGGATACAGTGGTAGGAATGCCGCAAAACTATGAAAGAACCCAAGCTCTAAATGGTGTATTGTCGCAGGTCGAAGCATTGAACTTTGACGATCAAATTTCCGTATTGCGAACAATTGCCGGAGACATGGGTTGTAGCGACGTGCAGCCAATTGAAACTCAGGCGCAGACAGGGAAGACTTCAAGTTTTTAGTTAAATAACTACGGCTTAAAAGTAGAGAAGGAACTAATTTTAGGATGCGGCGACTTGTCCAATTTCTGCGGGAGTGAGGTGGGAGTGGACAACTTGCCCATCACGAAACCAGACTACGCGGCGTGTTTGCCGGGCAACATCAGATTCGTGAGTAACCATAACGATTGTAATTCCTGTAGCATTAAGTTCGCTAAAGATGTCCATAACTTCAGTAGTAGTGCGGGAATCGAGAGCGCCCGTAGGTTCATCAGCAAGAAGTAAGACAGGACGATTAACGATCGCCCTGGCAATAGCGACACGTTGTTGTTGACCGCCAGACAATTGATTAGGGCGACTATTGAGGCGATTTTCTAGCCCGACACGCTGGAGAGCGATAGTTGCGCGATCGCGTCTTTCTTTAGCATTAATGCCTGCATAAACCATTGGTAGCATGACATTTTCTAGGGCGCTAAGTTGGGCTAAGAGGTGAAATTGTTGAAAGACAAAGCCAATTTTGAGATTGCGAATACTAGCCAAATCGCCATCATCTAAAGCAGCAACATCAACATTATCGAGGTAGTAGTGTCCACTTGTCGGGCGATCAAGACAGCCAATGACATTCATAGCAGTAGATTTACCAGAACCCGAAGCGCCCATAATGGCGCAATACTCGCCAGATTCGACAGTTAGATTTACATCGGCTAGGGCGCGCACCTCTGTTTCGCCAGCACCGTAGACCTTAGAAATATTTTCGAGACGAATAATTGCCGAAGTAGAAACAATTGGGACAATTTGAGCTATAAATTTGTTTTCTAACATTAGTTTAAATAGAATTATTTACTATACATTTTGGCTAAACATAAATCATCAACTAAAAACCGTTGAAAGCAGAAGACTAGCGGATTTATTGACAGACATTTTGCAGGGGGTTTGGGGGGCAGACCCTCCATATCTTGGTTTTTCTTAAGACAAACTAAATACAGAAGATTAGCGGATTTATTGACAGACATTTTGCAGGGGGTTTGGGGGAGGCAACTCGTCCCCCAATGGGGGGTTTGGGGGGCAGACCCCCCATATCTTGGTTTTTCTTAAGACAAACTGAGTATTTATTTAAGCGCTTCGCAAAGCAACAATCGGGTCAAGTTGAGCCGCCCGACGAGCGGGAATAACGCCAAAAAACAACCCAATCGCGCCAGAAACCCCCACAGCCATAGCGATCGCCACCGAAGAAATCCCCGCTTCTAGGGGAGATAGCGCCCCAACTACTAATATGCCGCCAACACCCAAAGCCGTACCAAGCAAACCCCCGGCGGCGGAAAGAATCACAGCTTCAATAATAAACTGCACCAAAATATCTTGTTGAGTAGCGCCAATAGCCTTACGCAGTCCAATTTCTTGAGTACGTTCGGTTACAGAAACCAGCATAATATTCATAATGCCAATGCCGCCGACAAACAGAGAAATAGAAGCGATCGCCCCCAGCATAATAGTTAAAGCCCCAGTGACTTTACCAACCGTTTCTAGAGCATCTTTTTGGGAACGAATAGTAAAATCATCTTCACCATTAAGCTTATGACGCAGCCGGAGTAAGTTACGCAATTGAAACTCCGCCCCCTCCACACTTTCGCTATTTTTAGCAGAAGCAACTAAATAAGTTAAAGGAATGCCATAGGGAGAAGTCCGCCCGACAATGCGATTTGCCATAGTAGTAATCGGGACAAAAGCCGCATCATCGTAATCTGTACCAAAGCCCGATCCTTTAGATTCAAGCACACCTACTATTTGATAGGTAGCATTTTTGAGGCGTATTTGCTGACCGATAGGAGAAGAAGTAGCAAATAGGCGCGCAGCTAAATCCGAACCTAACACCGCAACTTGATTGCTGCGATTCGTGTCTATTTGGGTAATAAATCGCCCTAAGCGAGTTTCAAAATCGCGCACCGTCAGGAAGCTAGGAGTAGTGCCAATTACGCTAATATCAGTATTTTTATTGCGGTAAGTAGCTACGGCTCTACTATTGACTTCGGGGGCGACTCCCATTACGCTGGGAACTTGATTTGCGATCGCCTCCGCATCAGCTAATACTAAAGTTTTGGGTAAATCGAAAGTAATGCGTTGAGTTTCACGATTGCCGGGAATCACAAATAAAACGTTTGGCCCTAACGATTCTAATTCCCCCGCAATATACTTTTGCGCTCCTTCGCCAATGCCAATCATGGCGATTACCGAAGCGTTACCGATGATAATGCCTAGCATTGTTAGACTGCTCCGCAATTTGTTGGCAAGCAGGGTAGTCACCGCCATTTTGACGCTTTCTACAGGATTCATTAGTTTTTACCATCTAGTTTGTAATTAGGGGGAGGAGAAAGAAAAATGCGATCGCCCGTTTTAACTCCTGATACAATTTGAGTTTTATCTTTAATCGCCGAGCCAATTTCTACCGGGCTAAACCTTGCTTGTTTTTTATCATCGGGAATTAATACCCCAGTTTGTCCTTTTTTATCAGTGACAATGGCGGCGGTGGGTACTACCAAAGCATCTTGGACGACGGCTCCCACAATAGTTAAATCGACATTCATCCCTGATTTTAATTGCTCTTGACCTGTGGTTAAAGCAATCCGTACTTGAAAAGAAGTTACATTTTGTTCTACTACCGCCTCTGGGGAGATTAGCCGTACTTTGCCTTTAAATACTTGATTTGGGTAAGCATCAGCAACAATTTCTACTATTCTTCCTTGCTTAACTTGTCCAATATCAACTTCAGGAACTTGGGCGAGGACTTCTAAGCCGCGAGATACAGCCACAATAGAGGATGAAGTTGCTGAAGCTGTATTAGAGGCGGAAGTTGTGGGAGTTACAAACGCGCCAACAGTAGCGTATTTTTGGGTAACTATGCCAGAAAAAGGAGCGCGAATAATTGTGTCATCTAGCTGAACTTGTACGGCTTTAAGTTCGCTTTGAGCGGCGGCTACTGATGCCTCAAATTGGTCTATTTGTTCTGGACGCGAACCATTTTGTAATTGCAGCAATGCTTGCTCTGCTTCTGTGACGGCGGCTTTTTTTTGGTCGATTTCTTCGGTGCGGCTGCCGTTTTTTAGGTCTATAAGCCGTCTTTGAACTTCCAGTAAGTTGGCTTTGGCACTTCTGTCGTCAGCAATTACTTCGTCTAGGGTGTCTTGAGAAATCGCACCGAAAGATGCTAAGTTGCGGTTGCGCTGAACTCGGCTAGAAGTGAGGTTTACTCGCGCTCTAGCTGCTTCTACTTGGGCTTGGGCTTGGGCAATTTCTTCGGGACGGTTGCCTGTACGAGCTTGGTTTAGTTGCGCCCGTGCTTGGTTCAGACGCGCCCTAGATTGGGCAATTTCTTCGCTTCGAGTTCCGGCGCGAGCTTCGGCTAGTTGGGCGCGAACTTGGGCGAGATTAGCGCGGGCTTTGCTTAGTTGCGCCTGTAAGTTGGAGTCGTCCATTCGGGCGATAATTTGCCCTTGCTCTACGCTATCTCCTTGCTCTACTAGCAGTTGAGCTAATACGCCGGAGTTTTTGGGGCTAAGGTTAACGCTTTGAATTGGTACAACTTTGCCACTGGCGCTAATGCGGAGGGTGACATCGGAAGATACTACAGGGACGGTTAAGGATGCGATATCTAGAAGGGGTGTTGCTTGTCTATTTATCGCCCAGTAGGTTGTCCCGCTCGCTACAATACCCGCACTTAATAGTCCGATGAACCACCTGGACGGATGTTTTACTTTGCCAATTAAGGGAATTTGGATCGGGGTGGTCATGCAGTAACTCACTGAAAAATTAGCAAGCTGTAAGGAATTGAGTACTCTAGGGCTTTTTAGGAAAAACCAAGAATTGGGGGGTCTGCCCCCCAAACCCCCCATTGGGGGACGAGTTGCCTCCCCCAAACCCCCTGCAAAATGTCTCTCAATGGTGCGTTGGGGAGGGCTTGAGGTAGTTGTATTGTTGGTTTGTTTCTTTATTTTAACAAGTTGCGAAGCTCTATGATCGCTCTATCTTTAATTCTCTGGCGTTAAAATTAAAGAAATAATCGTGGTGTAAGTAAAACGTGATTTCTGAGCATTGGCAACAACGGGTTGGTTCTCAACGAGATTGGGTTTGGCGCGGTTGGCAAACTCGTTATACTTATGTGCGATCGCATCAAAAAACAAGTACGCCGCTAATTTTACTGCACGGGTTTGGTACTTCTATTGGTCACTGGCGCAACAATTTAACGGTCTTGGGCGCGTCTCATACAGTTTATGCTCTGGATATGTTGGGTTTTGGCGCTTCGGAAAAACCCGCGATTAATTACAATGTCGAGCTTTGGGTTGAGCAAGTTTATGATTTTTGGCTGACTTTTATTAATACTCCGGTTGTATTAGTGGGTAATTCTACAGGTTCGCTAGTAACTTTAACCCTCGCTGCGACTTACCCGGAAATGGTTGCAGGTATCGCTATGCTGAGTTTGCCCGATTTGTCTGTCCGCGAGGAAGCTGTACCTAAATTTCTGCGCCCAATTGTTGCCAATCTTGAAAGTTTGGTGGCTTCAAAGCTATTATTTAAAACTGTTTTTCGCGTAGTCAATAGACCGGGAATTGTCAAAAAGTGGGCAGCTATGGCTTATTCTAATCCGGCGGCGGTGACGGATGAGTTAGTTGATATTCTACTTGCTCCCGCGCAAGATCGGGGTAGTGCTAATGCCTTTGCAGGAATTCTAAAAGCAATGGTTGGTGCGGGTTTTGCGCCAAAAGTAAAAAATGTGTTGCCGAGCTTAAAAGTACCTATATTATTGATTTGGGGACAGCAAGATCGCATGGTTCCTCACAGTTTTGCCCGTCAGTTTGCTGACTATAATCCCCAGTACGCGCAGCTAGTTAGTCTTGAAAATGTCGGGCATTGTCCCCATGATGAATGTCCCGATGTTGTAAATCAAGCTCTTTTAGACTGGATTAGTGGTTTTAGCAAGGCTGGGGGCGGTTCTTTGAGCTTGGGTGAGCTTTGCAGCTAGTAATAGGCTGAGGCTGTCGATAATATGGTTGCTTTCGGCTACGGCTTGGTTTGCTCCTTGGGCGAAGGTGCTGGAAGTAGCGGCAAATTCGCGTTTTAAGGCGGCTTCGTCTTGGTTTTCTACTAATTGGGCGAGGCGGCTGTAAGTTTCTACTAATCTGGTAATGGCTTGACGGCGTTCTGTGGCGGCGGACATGATATCAACAGATAAAGCCGGATCTTGAGCAAATAAACGGCTGACTATATCAATTTCTAAGCGGTAAAGTGGGCTAGAAAATTCTAGGCTACGGCTGATGTCAATGCCTTCTTCGGCTAAAAATACGCCTAGGCTAAAGGTTGTAAAGTGCCTGATTGCCTGAATTGCTATCATCATGCGATCGTGTTCTTCGGGCGTACAAGCGATTAGTTTACCGCCACTACTTTCAATTAAGTCTAGTAGCCATTTAAAGACTTGCTCTTGACGACCTGGACAAACTATAACGTTTTGCGATAAAAATGACTGTACTCCAGGGCCAAACATGGGATGCAGGCTTAAAACAGGCCCCTGATGCTGCTTGAGTAGTTCTTGGACTATAGGAGTTTTGACGCTGGTAATGTCTGCTAAAGCTGTATCTGCTTTGAGGTAAGGTGCGGCTTGTTGAATTACGCTGATGGTGTATTCGATGGGAACGCAAACTAATACTAATTCGGCTTTTCCTAATAGTTGTGGCGCTTCGTCCCAGTTATTATGTTCGAGAATGCTAACGTCGTGTCCAGCATGAGATAGTTGTTGGCTAAAAAAACTTCCTAGTTTGCCATTACCACCAATTATAGTAACTTTTCGGGGTTTCGCTGGGGTAAAGGAAGTAGAGGAAGCGATCGCCGCCGCGCAGCTAATTGTAATGCTTTTCCAGACAAATTCTGGCACGCCAGCTTGATTTAATAGTTGGGTAATATCGCCGGATTCTGCTTGGATAAGCCGTGAGTCCTTTAAAATCGCAATTCTTTTACTGAGTAAGTTAATTATTTCCCGATCAATTTCCTTGAGACTCAAAGGCATCATAACTAGATTGCGGGGTACGGTGAATTGAAAAAAAAGGGGAAACTAATCCCCTAATTTTTGATGTCAGCGCAAAAAATGGACTAATTGCTCTAATTTTGACCACGCTGCACCACTGCGGAGAATGTCATGGGCGATCGCAATTCCTTTGCTATATTCTTCTGAAGAAATTGCTTTCCCGACATAAAGCGCTAAGGCAGCGTTTAAAGCTACAACATTTTGTTGGGCTTCTGTACCTTTCCCTTGGAGTACGTTTTTAAGAATTTGAGCATTTTCCCCTACGTCTCCCCCTCTAATCTCGGCGGTTGCGACTTTTTGCAAACCAAGTTCTTCAGCATCTAACGTCATTAAACGGACTTGATTGTTTTCTAGTACCGCCAAATCGTTAATATCTGCTAACCCCGCTTCGTCTAGCTTTTCTCTACCATGAACAACAATCGCTCTTTCTATTCCTAGTTGCGATAAAGCACGAGCAATTGTCTCTACTAAACTAGGATCGCTAACGCCGATAATTTGCCCAGTAGGCTGCATCGGATTAACTAAGGGCCCCAGTAGATTAAAAACTGTCCGCACCTTTAAAGTTTTGCGTAACCCGGCTACAGCCTTTAACGCCGGATGCCAACCGGGAGCAAATAAAAATGTAATTCCCACTTCCTCAACGGCGGCGGTTACTTTTTCAACTTCGGAATTGAGGTTGATTCCTAAAGCCTCTAATACGTCGGCAGAACCCGTTTTACTAGAAGCTGAACGATTACCGTGCTTGGCAACTTTCACCCCGGCGGCGGCGGCTACAAAGGCTACTGCTGTAGAAATATTGAAGGTAGATGCCCCGTCTCCTCCCGTCCCGCAGGTGTCAATCAACGGTGTGGAACTGGGGATGCTTTTACTAATTGCCGATTGGGCGTGCAGAACTTGCGCCATCCCTACTAATTCAGTGGCGGTTACGCCTTTAGCTTGGATGGCGGCGAGAATGGCTCCCGATAGTACGAGCGGGATTGCCTCGGTTAACCAACCTTGCATCAAATCAGCAGCCGTCGGAATGCTGAGACTTTGCCCTGCTAGTAATTGTTGCAATAACTTGGGCCATTCAATTTCGCTCGGTGCAATTATATTGTCAACGGTTGCTTGGGTTACAGCTATCATGGCGATTTTTTGTTTATTTTATTAACCGTCTTTGTGCAATGCTTTTGCTACTGTTTGTACATCTTTATCGCCACGCCCCGAACAGTTGATCACAATTTTGGGGCTACCTGTCAGTTGGGGACAAAGAGTGTCTAAATAGGCGATCGCATGAGCGGTTTCTAAGGCGGGGATAATCCCTTCTCGCTGCGATAGTAATTCTAATGCGTCCAATGCCTGTTGGTCGGTAACGCTGTAGTATTCGGCGCGTCCTAGTTCTTTGAGGTAACTATGCTCTGGGCCCACTCCGGGATAGTCTAATCCGGCGCTAATGGAGTGTGCCTCAACTACTTGTCCATCATTGTCTTGCAACAAATAACTCATTGCGCCATGTAGTACGCCAACTCGCCCTTTTGTCAAAGTGGCGGCGTGTTTGTCTGTTTCTACACCTTCTCCGGCGGCTTCAACCCCAATCATTCTGACGCTGGAGTCGCTGACAAATTCATGAAATAGTCCCATTGCATTAGAACCGCCGCCTACGCAAGCAAGCAGAATGTCCGGCAATCCGCCCCATTTCTCCTCAGCTTGCCAACGAGTTTCTTGTCCGATTACAGCATGAAAGTCGCGCACTATCATCGGGTAAGGATGAGGGCCAGCTACAGAACCTAAAATATAATGAGTATTTTCTACATTTGTTACCCAGTCCCGAATTGCTTCGGAGGTTGCATCTTTAAGGGTTCCTGTTCCCGCAGATACGGGGCGGACTTCTGCGCCCATTAGTCGCATCCGAAACACGTTCAGGCTTTGGCGTTCCATATCTTGAACACCCATGTAAATTACGCAGTCAAAACCAAACCGAGCGCATACGGTGGCTGTAGCGACTCCGTGCTGTCCCGCTCCAGTTTCGGCGATAATTCTCTTTTTGCCCATGCGCTTGGCTAGTAATACTTGCGCTAAAGCATTATTAATTTTGTGTGCGCCTGTATGGTTTAAGTCTTCCCGCTTGAGGTAAATTAACGGGTTGCTATTTGCTGTGGCGTAGTGGGCGGTGAGACGTTCGGCAAAGTATAAAGGTGTAGGACGACCAACATAATCTTTAAGCAATCCTTGCAATTCTTCCTGGAATCCCAAATCGTTGCAATACTTATCAAAAGCTGCTTCTAGTTCTTCTAAAGCAGGCATCAGGGTTTCGGGAACGTACTTACCGCCAAACTTACCAAACCTACCGAGGGCATCGGGTCTTTTGGGGTCTGAAGCTGTGATATCGTAGATTTCTTGAATGCTGACCATTAGATAAATCCTCTATATTTTTACTTAAAGTGATGCTACTGGTTGTTTGGGCGCGATCGCACTTTTTAATGCTTGACACAGTTTTTCCACTGCTTGCAGTCCTTCGGCGGGTGTCCCAGTTTCCAACGCCCTGACAAAGGCGCTACCCACAATTACCGCGTCAGCGCCCCATTCCTTGACTTGCTGGGCTTGTTCGGGTGTAGAAATTCCAAAACCTACGCCAATTGGTTTATCGGTAATTTGGCGCATTTCGACGAGTAAATCTTTAACCCTGCTTTGAATTTGCGATCGCATTCCCGTTACACCCGTAACGCTAACTAGATAAATAAAGCCTTGTGACTTAGCAGAAATTGCTTTAATCCTAGTCTCCGAACTCGTTGGCGCAACTAACAAAATTAGCTCAATGCCTACTCTAGCCGCCGCTTCTAGTAATTCGTCTGCTTCTTCTAAAGGTAAATCTGGGACTACTAAGCCTTTAACCCCAACTTTAGCGATTTGCTCTAAAAATGGTTTGATTCCCCGGTTCAAAATCGGGTTGTAGTAAGTAAATAAAATAATTGGTGCTTGAATTTCGGGGCTGACTTTGGCAACTATTTCTAGCACCTGTTCTAACTTTGTCCCGTTTTGTAAGGCGCGAGTTGCGGCGGCTTGAATTACCGGGCCATCAGCTAGAGGATCGGAATAGGGAACGCCTAATTCAATTAAGTCTGCACCGTTACGATCTAGTAGTTTTAAAGCTGCGGCGGTAGTTTCTAAATCTGGATCTCCCGCCGTAATAAAGGGAATTAAAGCGCATTGTTTGGCTTGGCGTAAAGCTTTGAGGCGTTGAGAAATAGCATTCATTGTCATAATTTACCTAAAAATAAGCACCAATTGGCAATTAGTAGTTAGCTTGCTTTATTGTCCAATAAAGTAAGCACGGCTTGTTCGACATCGGTTTGTTTGACCAAAGATTCGCCTACTAATACACTCCGAACCCCCGTCGCCGCAACAAAGGATAAATCTGTTGGCGAATACAAACCAGATTCGCTAACAACGGTTATCCCCAAACTTGTCAAATGCTGGGATCTTTCCTGCATTAGCTGGCTAGTAGTTGCCAAATCAACGTTAAAAGTTTCTAGATTTCGGTTGTTGATTCCAACTAAACGTAAGTCATGAAGTTTTAAAACGCGATCGAGTTCAGCTAGAGTATGCACTTCTACTAAAGCGTTCATTCCCAACGAGTGAATTAAGTACAAAAAATCTTGCAGGTTTTGGTCGCATAAAATAGCTGCAATCAATAGTACCGCATCCGCCCCCATTACCCGCGCTTTGTAAATTTGGTAGGGATTAACAATAAACTCTTTGCACAATAACGGTACTTCTACAGTGGGACGAATGTTTTGCAGATTTTCAAAGCTACCTTGAAAAAATTTGCTGTCAGTAAGCACAGATAAACAAGCTGCGCCGCCACGAACATAAGCAGTGGCAATTTCTACCGGGTTGAAGTTGTGGCAAATTATCCCTTTGCTAGGAGATGCTTTTTTAACTTCCGCAATTAGGCTAGGATAGTGCGGACTATTTTGCAAAGCGCCCAGAAAGTCTCGCACCATCGGCGCTGATTTTAACTGACTTTGCAAATCTCCTAGCGGTAACTGCTGGCGCATTTGGGCTATTTCTTGCTCTTTGTGCTGGACAATTTGAGCGAGAATATGTTGCGGATTTATCTGCGTAGCCGTCACTTAATAACTCCTGTTTTACGAATTGGAAAATACTACGCCATTTAATGTTTGGCTTTGCTGGGAGCGGTTTTTGGCGAAAGTACAAACCACGTTGGCAATAATTGCTAAACCAACTTCTCCCGCCAAACTCATAATTGATTCTGGGTGAAACTGCACCGCCGCAATGGGTAAAGTTTGATGTTCGATACCCATAATTACATCATCATCAGAAATTGCTGTTACTTTTAGTTCTGGGGGGAGTTTTTGCGGTAAAGCAAATAAAGAATGGTATCTACCCACTTCAAAAGATTCTGGTAAACCTTGAAAAGTCCCAGAGTTTTGATCGGTAACAAAAATCCGCGATGATTTTCCATGCTGAGGATAATCTAAAACTCCCAGTTCCCCGCCAAAAGCTTCCACAATACCTTGCAAACCTAGACAAACCCCAAAAATTGGCAGTTGACGACGAATGCAAGCTTGGACTGTATTTGGTACGCCAAAATCGTGAGGTCTACCAGGGCCAGGAGATAATACAACTAAGTCTGGATCTTCTTCGTCCAAAACTGAGTCAGCAAAGCCATGACGTAAGGTAGTTACCGTTGCGCCAGTTTGACGAATGTAATTAGCCAAAGTGTGAACAAAAGAGTCTTCGTAGTCGATAAGTAAAACTTTTACTTTGCTGCTTTTTACTTCAGCAATACCTGCATAATCGCTACTTTTTACCTTGTTAAAAAGGTTGTTATTTGCGGTAATTTTAGCGCGGCTAATTGTCTCAAATAGGGCGGCGGCTTTGGTTCTGGTTTCTTGTTCCTCTGCTTCGGCGATGGAGTCATAAAGCACTGTAGCGCCGGCGCGAACTTCAGCGATAGAGTCTTTTAGTCTAATAGTCCGTAAAATTAAACCTGTATTCAAGTCGCCGTTGAAGGTCAAACAACCTACCGCCCCACCATACCAACGCCTTACACTATGTTCGTGCTGTTCTAAAAACTGCATTGCTGCCCGTTTTGGTGCGCCCGTAACGGTTACAGCCCAAGTATGGGTCAAAAAAGCATCTAAAGCATCGAATTGAGGTCTTAGTAAGCCTTCTACGTGGTCTACTGTGTGAATTAAGTGGCTATATAGTTCAATTTGTCGTCGCCCAATTACTCTTACCGAACCGGGTTCGCAAATTCTTGATTTGTCGTTGCGATCTACGTCTGTACACATGGTTAATTCGGCTGCGTCTTTGCCAGAATTAAGTAACAGCAGGATTTGATCGGCATCATCGATTGCATTTTGTCCCCGGCTAATTGTGCCACTAATCGGACAAGTTTCAATCCTTTTTCCTTCTACTCGGACAAACATTTCGGGCGATGCGCCGATTAAATACTCGCCGCCCAAGTTAAAGATGAATCCGTAAGGACTAGGATTGATTTGCTGCAAGGTTTCAAATAACTTACTCGGTGCTTCTTCGCAAGCAGAGTAAAAGTTTTGACTGGGGACAACTTCAAATAAATCGCCCCGACGGAAGTATTCTAAGGCTTTATGAACTTTGCTGGCATATTCTCCAGGGGCGTGATCGACGCTTTTTTCAACTTCTGCGCGATCGCCTCTATAATCAATTGCTTCACCTATTCTTGGCAACCCCTTTGTATTTCCCTGGGGAGTTTCAAGTTCGTACTGCAATAGAAAAGCACTTTGTAAGTAGTAGTCAACTACAACCAATTCATCGGGCAAATACAAAACTAAGTCGCGCTGATCTTCTGGTCTAATCTGGGTTTTGGGGACAGATTCAAATTGATAAACCAAATCGTAACCAAACGCGCCGTATAACCCCAAGTGTTCGTCTTCGTTGCTATAAAAAGCATTGAGAATTTCGCGGACGATGCTAAAAGCGGAAGGTTGTCTGCTGCGTTCTTCTTCGGTAAATAATTGCGCTGTTTGAATAATCGAACCAGTAATACAAGTTGCGTCTACTTCGATGCTTTCGATTTGGGATTTTTTGGTTAATCGTGCGGCTAAAAAGGGAATTAGGATCGTACCGCGTTTGTTTAAAGCTTTGATTGTAAAATTGCGATCGCACGTGCTTAATTCTAAGGGTGGGTTGACAAATCCCATTGCCCATCTTTTGTATCTTCCTGGATATTCATAACTACTACCCAACAACCCGCCTCTTTGCGAATTGAGACTCCATAAAATGTCTTCTAAGGCTGTTTCAATGGGTACTTCGGTAACAGTACGAGATACAATAATGCCGCTTTTGGTCGTATAGCAGTGGGAGTCAAACATCATGGAAATTTTCTCACAGTTTTACTGCTTAAATGTGTTGGCAATTACTTTTTTACAAAGAAAGCTGACAAAATAAACGCATACATAAACATTTTGTTCGCCACTAAAACTTTATAACGGCAACTAATTTGTCTCGCCATCTTTTTGAAGTAGAGCATCTATAAAATGCTGTTTCTCTTTGCTAGAATAATTCTTCTTAATAAGTGTTTACAATGAATTTTCTTTTGATTGAATTATCAATAATTTTGATATTTTAAGGTTTACTATTTTTATTTATAACTTTATTGATAAAATGGATACAAATTTATTTTTACATCTTACTTAAGAGATACTTTAGGTAAGATGCGATCGCAATTATTTATTTATTCACAAGATGTTGGAGCAGCAACTTACAAACATCAGTTGCAGCAATAGTATTTACATCTAGTACATTAGATTTTTGAGTAATAAATATTGGCTGATCTTGAGACGAAACATTAATAGCACCATGAGAACCACGTACTAAATTAGCATCCGTGGGGATAACATCCATTAAGTATCGAAATCCTAACTTTTTCTGTAATAGTTTTAAACCAACTTTAAGTTGAGGAACTTTGATTTGGGGGTCGATAAATAGTTCCACCGGATCGTAGCCTGGTTTGCGGTGAATATCGACAGTAGAGGCAAAATCAGGAGCGCAAGCGTCATCTAACCAATAATAGTAAGTAAACCAACTATCTGGCTCGGCGATCGCTACCAATTCTCCAGAACGAGAATGATTGAGATGATAAGCTGTTTTTTCATCTTCTAATACCTGCGCCACACCGGGGGTTGATTCTAAAATATCGCGGACTTTGGGTAGATAAGTGCGATCGCTTACATATATATGAGCAACTTGATGATCTGCAACCGCAAAAGCCTTGCTTGCACCAGGATCGAGCAATTCGCGCCCTAATTCTTCCCGTACTGTTAATAAACCCTGTTCTCGCAACACGCGATTTAAGTGGACTGGGCGCGAAACATCAGTTATACCGTACTCTGATAAAACAATAACTTGAGCATTTCGAGCTTCATAGTAAGCAATCAAATCGCCACAAATAGTGTCAATTTCTTGCAAATCTTTGTGAATAAGGCTGTTTTTAGTGCCAAGACGTTGCAAGCAGTAATCTAAGTGAGGTAGATAAACTAAAGTTAGCGTCGGATTGTAACGTTCTTCTGTCCACTTAGCACTATCTGCAATCCACTGACTAGAGTCGATGTTTGTATTGGGCCCCCAGAAGTTGAATAAGGGAAATTGACCTAAATCATTAGTAATATGCGATCGCATATCCGCAGGTTGGGTATAAATATCAGGAATTTTTCGCCCATCGGCGGGGTACAGGGGGCGCGGCGTAACAGCGTAATCTACTGAGGAGTACATATTGTACCACCAGAACAAATTAGCACAGGTAAAAGACGAATCGAGCGATCGCGCCATATCCCAGATTTTAGGCGCTTGCACTAATTTATTAGATTGTCGCCAAAACTTAATCTCGCATTCATCGCGGAAGTACCACCCATTACCAACAATGCCATGTTCGTCAGGCAATTTGCCAGTTAAGTAGGTAGCTTGCGCCGTACAAGTTACCGCCGGGAGTACAGGTTTAATATTGGCTAATTGTCCCTTTTTTGCCCAACGCGATAACAAGGGCGTATGTTCACTGAGTAAGCTAGGGGTTAAGCCCACTACATTTAAAACAACTGTTTTTTGCATAGTTTTTAGAGGGGTTAGTTTAAAAAGATGTAGGGAGATCCCCCCTAACCCCCCTTTTAAAGGGGGGAAAATATGGAATAATCCTGCTTAAAAAATTATTAGGAGATGAAAGCAGGCTGTGGTTGAATTGCCAAGCCTGTTTGTAATACCCACTCATACTCTCTTTGGATAGATGCGAGTAAATCGATTTTCATTTCTTGGGGTAAAACATCCCAAGTATAGGTTTCAATTTCTAGATGCTGACAAACAGGATTTGCTTGTAGTAATTGCAAAACTGCCACAATATCATCTTGGGTAGACTGCAAAACTTGATAATCGTGGATAAAGATAGGTACGTGAAAATGTGTGCGCCATTCTTGAGCTTTCGACTGTTCCAGATATGGTAAAGCTGTAACTAAATCGGGGTAATGATGCAATGAACCATCTGAGTAACGTTCGATTACTTGGTGCAAGTAAGTAGACTCAGCAAAGGGGCGCAATCGTGATAATAAAAGCTCTCTATTGGCAGGTAATGCTACTTTAATGGCTGCACTTAGCTGGATTTTGCCGATTTTGATGCCAGAGTCCTGAAAAAGTGCAAAAACTGTAGCTGGATTTTCGTATTCCACCGCAAAATGACAAGTATCGTAGCAAATACGGATGTGTTCGAGCAATTGTGATTCTGCTAATTTTGGAGAGATACCCAAAGATTCAGCAAGAATTGCGCCGCTAACTGGGAGCAACCAGTTAGTAAAAAAATCAATTACTTCCGCCGTATTTTCGAGCAATCCATCGGGTTCGGGTTCTATATCTAAATGGATGAGTTTCCCGGTTTGCTGGCGAAGGTTGATAAGTTCGGCGGTAAGAGACGCAAGGTGGAGACAACTAGAGTTGAGAATGTGATTTTCAGCAGAGACTTCGTCTTTCCACCAAGGCTTGTAAGATATAGGTAAAGTAGAAATCCCTCCATCTATACCTTGAGGCAATAAAGCAGCGAGAATTTTGGCTAAATTTATTGTGTACTCTAGGCGAACAGATTTAGACCAATCGGGCGAGTAAACGGCATCTTTGACAACTTGGTGATGAAATTCCCCATAAGGGAAGCCATTTAGAGTAAATACATACAAGTTTTGAGCCGTTAACCAAGATTGAAACTGAGCTAAATTATCTTTCTCTAATAACTCCTTGGCGGCAATATTTGCTAAACGCAGTCCAATACCAAAAGGGTTTTCTGGAGACAACCGCAACTTAAGAACAGGGATATATTGCTTTAAATTGGCAAAAACTTCGCTCCAACTTTCGCCAGGATGAATATTAGTGCAGTAGGTGAGATGAATATTATCTGTACCGATTTTCATGATTGTTATTGTGGAAAAGTCGTTTAAACCGCCGATAGTTCCCTAATAGCTTCCAAATACACAGGTACATCAACCTCATGCACCTCCAAACCTTGACCTATTCCTTGCAATAACATTAAAGTCAATTCGCCCCCTAAGTGTTCTCTAAACTCCGTCAACCCCGCCAGCAGACACCGAGAAGAAGGAGGAGAATTTAGTTGTTCGGCAAGTTCTGGTACAGATAAAGTAAAACCAATAGCCAAAAGCGTATCAATAATGCGTTGCCATTGGGTTCGAGATAGCAACCCAGACAAGTAAGAATAAGTGCTATCTAGAGCAATACCAATTGCTACCGCTTCCCCATGTCGCAAGCGAAAATCAGTCAATTGCTCTAACTTATGCGCCGCCCAATGACCAAAATCTAAAGGACGAGAAGAACCCAATTCAAAAGCATCGCCGCTAGTGGCAATATGTTCTAAATGCAACTGAGCGCAACGATAAATCAACTGCTGCATAACTTCCATGTCTCGCTGCGCTAATTTTCTAGCATTCGACATGATGAATTCAAAAAAGTCTAAGTCTTTGATTAAAGCTACCTTAATTGCTTCGGCGATGCCCGATCGCCAATCGCGATCGCTTAAAGTAGTTAAAAAGTCAAAATCATTCAAAACAGCGTAAGGTGTGGCAAAACTACCTAAAAAGTTCTTTTTGCCAAAAGCATTAATCCCATTTTTTACCCCCACCGCCGAATCATTTTGCGCCAATGCAGTAGTAGGAATGCGAATTAACCTTACACCCCGATGTGCTGTAGCGGCGGCGTAGCCTACCATATCTAACAGCGCTCCACCGCCAATTGCTAAAACGTAGGAATGACGACACAACCCGACATTATTAATAACTTCGTGAATTTGAGTTAATAATTGCGGATCGTTTTTAGCCGCTTCTCCCCCAGGTACTACAATCGGTTCGGTAGCTAAAGTTACTACCTGTCCGTAAAAGTCGATGTAGTCGGTTATTTGAGCGAGTAAATGCGGATGATGTTCTATTAAACCAGAATCGACAATTGCGATCGCTCTTTTTGTACCTTCTCCTTCAGCAACGATTGTTTGCGCTAGTAAAGGATTGCCTACTTTAAATATTCCTGTAGTAAATCGCACGTCATAGCGAAAACTAACGGTCACGCATTGCTCAATTGGTTGTATGGTGTAGCTAATTTTTGATTTAGTATTAGTTGTCATAGTTATTAAATAATTCCTAAAGTTCTGGCTGTATTGCTTGGATAAATACTTCTACCGACTGCGAACCACTGATGCTAACTTTGTTGTTGATGACAAAAAACGGTACGCTGCTTATACCTTGATTTCTTGCTGCTTCTGCTTCTTCTACAACCTCAGCTAACGCCGCATCGCTACTTAATTGCTGCTTTAACTGCTTTTGGTCAAAGCCAAATTCTTTACCTAGAGAAGTTAGGGTGTCAACATCGCCAATATTTAGTCCATCTTCAAAGTAAGCTTTGTAGACAGCTTCGACAATGACGTTTTTATGGGTTTTTGGTGTTAGGGCAATTAGCCGATGAGAAAGCGTTGTATTGACAGCCAAAAAAACCTTGTCAAAATCTAGCTTGACTCCAGCTTTTGCACCAGATTGAGTGGCGTAACTAAATAGCTGTGTTAATTGATTTGCTCCTATCCCTTTTCGCATCTTCATAAAAGCGCGAAACCCTACTCCTTGAGCAGGAATTGAATCGTCTAACAAAAAAGGATGCCAGCGTATCTCTATTGTCTGGCTTTGGTTTAATAATGCGATCGCATCAAAGAGATGTTTTTTACCAATTCGACACCAAGGACAAGCGGTATCATGAAAAATGTCAATTAACATAAATTAAGTTACTGCAAAGACTTTTGCTAGAGTTATAGACACAAATAACAACCCTAAAACAAGTAATCCGTATAACCAGCCAGCAAAACCCGCCGCCATACTTGTGTCTAAGATAATTAGCGATAAAACCCCAGCTTTTACAGCTTTACGGATAATATCGGCACTAGGCTCCTTAGTTGCAGCAATAAAAGGTGGAAATACTTGCGCCATTAATAAAGCTAAAAATGGTAAAGCTGCGAAAATAGAGTAGTTTGGCAATAATCCTAAAGCTAAAACTCCCCAAAGGGCGATCGCAAGTAACAATAAAGCTAATTTTCCTGTACTACTTTTACCGCCGTGTACTTCCCCGCGACTAATCGCTGTAACTGCGGCAATATAAAAAATAGGAATGAGTGCTAAAAACCAGCGCTCTGTAACCATTGCTGATGTTGCACTCACGCCCAAAAGTAAATTGCCACCACGACAAAGACCCATATTTATAGGACTTAATAGGGCATTGTGTTTGTTCCAGGCATCGTAAATTAATGCCCCCATTGCCACAAATACCGCAATCGCAGCGCTTAGTAACGAAACTTGAGCCGCCGCTACTACGCCTATCGTTAAAAGTACAATTCCTAAGCTAGTTGCGCCAAACAGCGAAGCTTTACCTGTAGGGATTGGTCTTTCGGGGCGCTCTATTGCATCTAATTCGGCATCAAAAACATCATTAAACACCACTCCGCCGCCATAAAGTCCTGTTGTAGCCAAAATTAGCCAAGCTAAGGGAACTCCGAGCGCTGCGCCGGAAGCTGCAAAACCTGTAAGAATATCTGCCCAAGCCGTCACAATATTTGCTGGGCGCATTAGTTGCAAATATGCCCAAAAACGAGTAGATAAGCTGTAATTAGGCTTTAATACAGTAGTCATGTGTGTACCTCTACTCAATTAGGGCGTAATTACTCGCCCCTTCTACTATTGGCTCTTGTCCGCGCAAGACAGAATTATCATTAAATGATTGCCGTTGATCGATAGGTTGAGGATTTAACCAGTCAGACTCTTTCATTTGTCCGCTTTGACTGTAAGCTGTTAAAGCGTTTTGATAGCAAACAGTATTGACATCAGTGGCAGAAATGCCCCGATCTAACATTAGTTGCGCTGTTTTTGGCACTGCTAAGGGGTCGCTGATGCCCCAATCGGCGCTGCTATCAACAATAATGCGATCGCTTCCATACTGACGCACAACCTCCACCATCCGCGCATTACCCATCTTTGTATGCGGGTAAATTGTAAAAGCTGCCCAAAAACCCCGATCTAAAACTTCCTTGACAGTTTCCTCATTATTGTGGTCAATAATTACTTTAGTCGGATCTATCCCATGCTCGATTGCGACATCCATACTCCGGCTTGTTCCAGCTTTTTTGTTGCGATGGGGAGTGTGAATTAGCACCACCATATCTAACTCTTTGGCAAGTTCTAGCTGCGCTCGAAAACATTTGTCCTCAGCTCTAGTCATGTCATCATAACCAATTTCGCCGATCGCAACTACACCTTCTTTACAAGCAAATAAAGGCAATAATTCCATCACCTCCGCCGCCAAAGCTTCGTTATTTGCTTCTTTAGGATTTAAGCCAATGGTGCAGTAATGGGCAATTCCAAATTGAGCCGAGCGAAAGCGCTCCCAGCCAACTAAGCTACTAAAATAGTCTTGAAACGAGCCAGCATTAGTCCGGGGTTGTCCTAGCCAAAAAGCAGGCTCAATTACAGCGACAATGCCTGATTCGCGCATAATCAGATAGTCGTAAGTTGTCCGCGCGGTCATGTGAATATGAGGATCTATAAACATAGTTATTGTTTTTTTGAATTTATATGTTCTACTAATTGCCAAAGTTCTGGCGATACCGAGCGATGGGCTGCCAAACGTTCGTTGGCGTAGTCGGTTAACATTTGAGCTAAAGTTGGATTAGCGCGAAGTTCCAAGCCTTGAATTAGCCGCAAAGGACTACCCACAAATAGCGCCTTGAGTACCATTTGATTCCACGCCAATTCGTCGAAATAATCTTGCGGATAGGGATTGTACAAGGCGATCGCATTAAAGACGGGAATCATATTACTCCGCAATCCTTCCGCCGCCCTCAAGCGATACTGTTCGGGGTATGGTAACAGTGGCAAAGCTTGATAAAGAGCAACCAATTCCCCCATGTCGGCGGTAGTAAAAAGTTGCTCTAATCTTTGCAAATATTCTTCAGCACTGTTGTGAGGAAGCGCCAATAATAGTAAAGCACGAGCAGTGCCGTCGCTGTTCCAAAATTGAGGCTGCCAATGCGATCGCATTAATTGGGCGGCTTGCAATTGTTCCATTGTTAGCGATAACTTTTCTTTGCCTACAAAGCGAGGTGCAGCGCTAAAAGACGTAAAAAATACTCGCACTTCTGCGCCATTAGCAATAAGCTTACATTTGTTATCTAACCAAGCCAAACCCTCAGTAGTGGTATGTTGTGCAACCCACTGGCGGAGTAAATCTGACGTGCAAGCGATCGCAGTTTTCATTGAAGTATCTTGCTTTCCTAAAATAGTCACTGTTTCAGTGCGTCTAAGTTAAAACACTAATTTTTATTAATCATAAAAATTAGTGTTTTATTGACAAAATCTTAATTGCTAGTTTTTCAAACTAAGCTTGCCTTTTGCCTTAAATTTCTTTGCCCATACGCAATAAGCCAATCCCACCGCCAATAGCGAAAGTGCCGAGCTAGGTTCGGGGACGGGTTCGCCCTGTATATTGCCAACACCATTACACCCATAAAAGCAGCCAGAATTACCCGTTGTGCCTTCCGTACCGGACATTCCACTTAAAGAAGCGAAAATTTGTGTTAAATCGCTGTCAGAAAAATTACTGATAGTTGATCCATTACCCTTAGAAAGGATAAGTTGCTCAAAAGTTTGACTACCAGCAGCGTCAAGATCGCCAGTTAACACAGTAAATTCTTTGCCAAATCCGCCCATCAACGAACCAATCAGGCTGTCAATATTCGGCTTCAACTCTGGAAAAGATGTTTCTAAAGTTGCCAGATTTTGACTTGCAACACTAGCGGTAGGATCGTTGCTTAGAAACCAATTACCGTTGCCAATAATTACGTTGTTATCAGTAAATAGCCAATTACCGTTGCCAATAATTACATTGTTTTTACCAAAATTCCAATTACCGTTACCGATAGTCGAATTATCGCTGCCAAAACTCCAGTTGCCATTACCTAGGAGAGAATTATTGCTGCTAGAGTCCCAATACCAATTACCGTTACCGATAGTTGAGTTATAACTTGCCGAGTCTCGAAGCCAATTGCCATTACCAATAGTAGCGTTGTAACCGGCTGAGTCTATGTTCCAATTACCATTACCAATCGTGGCATTGTTACTGCTCAAGTCCCAATTACCAGTTCCAATAGTAGCGTTGTTACTACCAAAATTTTGGTTTGTCGCAAAGGGATTTTCGCCTTCCGCAAAGGGGTTTCCGCCGCCACCGCCAGCAAAGAGATTTTCGCCACCGCCAGCAAAGGGATTTTCGCCTCCCGCAATGGGGTTTCCACCGCCGCCAGCAAAAAGAACACTTGTATCACTAATTTTAGAAAGAGCGCCGCCATCGGCGAAGGGATTATTCCCATTAGGAAACAGAACACTTATATCGCCAGTAGTAAGAGGACTACCGCCACCAGCGAAAGGATTACTACTCCCACCACCATTTGTATAGAGATTACCGCTAGCATTACCAACAAAAACGTTAGTAATGCTAGATTCATTAGCTGCCATAAATAATATTCCTGTTTGTGGTCTGAAGTTATAGAAAACGCCAGGATTGAAGAAGCAAAATATTTATGTATTGGTAGTTTATTATTCGCCTTTCAATCCTGAGCGCGATCGCATTTACTTGTTAAAGACTTTCACTGCCCGTTTTTGGTGTTGTCTAAATTTAGTAGCAGCAATGCCTAGACCTATTACAGCTATACCTAATACGGATGATGGCTCAGGAACCGGGGTGCTTGAGCTACTACCAGTTGGCAATCCTTGGGGGATATTACCACCCGCAAATGATGCGGGGATACCACTGCTAGCCATTTGCCCACCAAAACCTGCGGGAGCGCCAGTGTTTCCACCACCAAAACCTGCGGGAGCGCCAGTGTTTCCACCACCAAAACCTGCGGGAGCGCCAGTGTTTCCACCACCAAAACCTGCGGGAGCGCCAGTGTTTCCACCACCAAAACCTGCGGGAGCGCCAGTGTTTCCACCAGGCATTCCACCAGAGAAAGAATTGCTGCCTGAAATGTTAGAAGGGTTTACACCGCCAGCAAAAATATTCCAGAAGTTGTCTCCAGCGAAGGGATTGCCACCGTAGGGCGAGTCGGCACTAAAATTTGCACTACCACTAAAGGAATTGCCACCACCGGGCGCGCCCACGTTACCGAAGATATCCGCTACTGTAAGCTTATTGCCGTTAGCGCCTTGGATATCCAACAATCGACCAAAGGGCGATTGGCGTAATAATTGATTTAAGTCTTGAGTACCAGTAGATTGGTTGATATTAGTCTGTTCGTCAGCCATTTATCTTACTTCCTATGGGATTTAATCCCAGATTGTGTATACAGTCAACTTGCAAGCGATCGCTCTCTAATGTCAGTAGGAAATTTACTCTTAAGGTTTCCACTTATCGAGTTTTTTAAAAGAGGAGCAAGGATATGGAACCTATCTTGGCTCTGCTCCTCTCGTCAAATAGGGCTTAAGCTTTAAATGCTTTTTGCTTTTGGCGTTGCTTTAATTTGAGAGTTAACGCACCACCACCCAAAACTGCTAAACCTAACATTGAGGAAGGCTCAGGTACGGGTTCTGTTCTATTGACGTTCAATACTTGAACACGACCTTGGAAGAAATCGCCTACATACAGCTTGTTATCTGCATAGTGCGAACCCGCCGTCCAGTTAAATACTCCTGGTTCAAGAACGAGAGGATTACCGTAAGGTGTTGAACCGCCGATTTGGGGAAGATCGCCTCCCGATGGTTCGCCAAATTGAGAGATGAAGTTGCCATTGATATCAAATATCTGAACGCGGCTGTTAATCGAATCAGTCACGTAAATATTGTCATACTCATCAACTTCAATATCGATGGGCTGAATAAACTGCCCTGGTGCGCTTTGTCCTGGTATGGTTCCTGGAGTCCCAAAAGTTGTGACTACTTTACCTTCGGGAGTTAGGACTTGAACGCGGTTATTGAACTGGTCAGCCACAACAAAGTTGCCAGTGACTGGAGATATTGCTAAACCTGATGGCCCTTGAAACTGTCCTGGTTCAGTACCTAGGGTTCCACCAATAGTCCCTACTATGTCGCCATTGGTATTAAATTTAAGAAAGCGATCGCCGCTAAAGTCACCTACATACCCAAACCCTTGACTGTCGAAGGCAATACTTGATGGGCCATAAAATGCTCTACCTTCGATAAGTCCGCCAAATTGACCTTCAGCGATCGATTTGATAAAAGTACCTTCCCCACTGTATACATTGACGCGGTTATTAAAAACGTCGCCCACGTATAAATTTCCTGTAGCTGGCTCAAAAGCAAGGGCTGCTGGCTCATCAAATTGTCCGGGATCTGTACCTGTACTACCAATTCCTTTAAGATAGTTGCCTTGGCTATCAAATACTTCAACGCGATCAATACCGCGACCGTTGGCAATAAAAATGTTTCCGGTGGATTTTTGTACAGTTACGCCTTGGGGAGCAGCTAGAGTTCCGGGAATTCCTGGAAACTCACCTTTGGAAAAGTCTGCGGGTCTGCCAACACTACTGTCGTAAGATAGAGTCACTGAAGCAGCGTTAGCTGGGACTGCTGCCAAAAACATTAGTCCAGAGCCAGCGATCGCAAATGAGAGATTTGTTACTAATCCCATGATGTTCAACTCCTAATGGTGTATAATTTGTGCGGGCTAAGCAAAGCGATCGCCCTAATGCCAGTAAGGTGCGATCGCGTTTGTTACTTAAGCTTTGAATTTGTGTGTCAACTGCTTTAACTTGCCCTTAAACTTAGAGCCAACACCCGCAGCGCTCAAAGCTAATATTCCTAAGACAGAAGCAGGTTCAGGTACAGGTTGTGCGCCTGTATTTACTCTGACAACGCTGCCGTTGCCTGGGCCTACGCCACGTGTTGTCACGTAGATTTGGTTATCGGGGCCAATAGTAAGACCATCGGCTGATTCTAATCCTTCTCCAGCCGCGACTAAAGTTGTGCGCGTGCCATCAGTACCTAGTTGAATTAGAGATCCTGGCAAGTTACTGATATCTGGACTTGCTATCTGTGATACGTCGCTAAATTGTAGAACTAGCAAATTGCCTTGCTTGTCAAAAGTTAGTTCAGTAATTGCGTTGAAGCCTTCAGCAAAAACAGTTGGTACACCATCTTCGCCAATGCGGAAGATTCTTGCTTTGTCTTGTGGATAAGGAAAGCCTGAATATTCACCAACATAGAAAGCACCATCAGTACCAATTGCTCCGCCAGTGGGTACGGATTGAATTGATATCCGAGGATTCCCATTCTCATCTGGAGGTAAAAAGTTGATCAATCCTGGTGGTAATTCTGCTCCTGGTGGAAGCTGAGGAAGTTGAGGGTTGGTAATAATGTTTAGAGGAAGTGCTGTTGTTTTTACATCACTGCCATCTAGCTTGATGTTATATGCCACATTTCCACCGCCGTCCGTCACATAAGCCCTATCGCCACTAATAGCTAATTTGTAGGGGTTTGTAACTACGTCTCCACCGTCTGGATTATTGATAATTTCATACTTGGCAAAGTCAAAAATCTCTGTTAGTTCTCCGGTGTTCAAATCTGCTTTGAACAGTTTTGCCAAATTAGAAGTGTTTAAAACATTCTCCGGTGTAGATGGTGGAAACACAGCAAGTTGCTGGGGTGGGACTGGATAGTTGCTACCCAACGTAATAGTTTCTAAGTCACGGTTTCCTGGGTAGCCAGCATATCCAGTTAGCAAGTAAGCATTACCATAGGAATCAAACTGCAATTCTGAAGGACCTGCACCTTGGTTGCCCGAAGGTTGCTCGGCTAAAGACTGAAAACCAGTGAATATGCGATCGGTCTGACCGTCAGTTTTGACTCTAACAATAGAACCAGTATTTCCCGCACAGATTGGCTGAAACAGGGTGCTGGGTGAAGGTTGGCAAGCACCATTGCCCCCAACACCTGGCTCTGCCACGTAGAGAGTACCATCAGGCCCAAAGGTAACACCCCGTGCGTTACTAATTCCCTCCACAATTGTAGTTAGAGAAACAGCTTGAGCAGCAGGTACACTGACGATCGCTGCAAAACAAAAGGAAACAAAGGTAAAAGCAGATAACTTGAAATTCATGGTTTTTTTAACGATTTACTGGTGTACTGTACAACCCGATGAAAGCGGGAAGATTTTTACAAAGCTATATTCGGCTTTAGCGATTAAGCAGCCGGGTTTTGCGCCACTGTTTGAGTCCCAATGCGCCAAAAGCTAGTACGCCAAGGACGGAAGTAGGTTCGGGAACGGGCTGACTATTGTCAATTCTCAGAACTTGACTTGCGCCTGGGCGATCGCTTTGATTGGTAACGTAAACTTGACCATCCGGGCTAACTGCCAAGCTAGAAGGGGCAGTTAGCCCGTCTCCACTCAGGAGCGTTGTCCGCGTTCCGTCGGGGGCAATTTGAATCACAGAGCCATCAAAGTTCCCCTTCCAGGCTGACTCGTTGGCATACTGCAAGGCGTACAAGTTGCCTTGAGCATCAAATTCCAAGTCTGTCAGTTGCGTAAACCCATCAGCGTAAATGCTGGTTTCCCCATCAGTACCGATTCGGTAAATTTTGGCTCCACCTTCGGGAAAAGGAAAACCAGTAAACTGACTGACATAGTAAGCACCGTCACCACCTTTAGCTACACCAGTTGGTGTAGCTTGAATAAAAAATTCTGAAGGCGGTGCTTCGTCGGTAGATGGAACTTGAGTAGGATCGAAAGGTACAGAGTCTCTTGGGGGAAAGATGGGATTAGTTAAGACTGTTTGAGGAAAACTAGCTACTGTTTGTAAGTTGCTCCCGTCGATGCCTACACTCAATAGGGCGTTTGCTCCCGCATCAATAGCGATCGCTTTGTTGCCGTCAAGAATAAAAGCCGTCGGATTGCTACCTATATCTGCCCCGTCGGGATTATTAGCTAGTTCGTAGTTAGAGAAATCAGCAACGACGCTCCACGAATTAGTAGCAAAGTCTGCTAAAAGTAGCTTGCCCAAGTCAGGACTGTTTAAAACTGTATCTCTCAAGGCTGGATTGGCGGCGTAGCCAATTAGCACGTAGGGATTGCCTACAGCATTAAACTTGATATCTTGAGCGCCAAAGGAGCTAGTACCATCGGAGGCCGCGATCGATGGTAAGTTGGTCAAAACCCGCTCTGTTGTACCATTAGCAATTTTTGTTACAGCGCCGCTTGTCCCGTAGCATAAATTGCCACCCGTCGGTGAAGGAACGCAAGCCCCCGTACCCCCCGATCCGGCTTCAGTAATGTAGAGAGCGCCATCAGGAGCAAAGCTCAAACCTCTAGCATTATCTAAACCATCGGCAACTATTGAAAAAGTTGCAGCTTTGGCAGTTTGCGGAGCTAATACCGCAAGAATAGCTATAATCAGCAGCTTCAGTTTCATCACGCTACTTCGCACCCACCAAAGAACGAGGAATATAGCTCATTCCCCGCGCAAAGGTTTCGGTATTCCCAGCTTTGGCTTCTAGAGTACGTTTGATATTCATACTCTCAGCGCCGTAGTCTTCAATTTGTAGCTTGCCATGAGGCAGAGTTTCGCCTACTTTCCAGAAGCTAATCCGGTGTTGGATAAATCCCGGTGCGGCTGGATCGTTGAAAGCGTAAGAGCAAGGAATCAAAACTGCTGGGGAACGTTGGTAATAGTTGTAGTCAGGATAAAAATATTCCTGTTCAAGCAGGTAATACTTACTCAAATTGTTAAGGCGAAACTTGACTTGTACTTTTTGCCCGTACTCATCAATAAATTCACCAGATTCGGGAGTAATTTCGCCACTGGGATGCAATAAGTGCGCCCACTCATCTAGATTGCGGACATCTTGTAAATACTCTGCACCCATTTCTACTGGTGCATCGATGTACATGGTGTCTACATCAATGTAGTAGCGCCCTTTGGCTGCTTGGGTAAGTCCGGCTTTGCGCTCCAAATTACCTTTCAAAGATCGGCATTCAGAACTATGTACTGTATGAATTCCCTCCATAATCATCGGCGGACGACGAATTGGATCGATAAAGCTCAACCAGTGAAAATAAACTCCCTGCTCGTCTGTTCCCGGTTCTATATAGTCGGGAGGAAAAAGCAATACGGGGTAAATTTGAAAGTACTGGTTGTACTCAACGCCACAATGCCACTCAATGCCGTAAAAAAGCGGGTGTTGAAGTTTTTTAATGTGATAGTACAAATTGTTTTGATACCCGGAGGCTGTACCTAGCCAAGTGTCATCATCAATTTGTTCGATCATCCGGCTAAACAACGTCCATTCGTCTAAATTCTGCAACTTGCAGAGATAGTCAAAGGCGGTTTTGGGGGAAGTAGCAATAAAAGCCGATGTAGCGAAGGTATTTTTTTCCACTGATTACTCCTTTGTTTTCATACTTTTAGCTTTATTAATCCGCTCTTGGGCTAAATGCCGAGAAGCTTCATAGGTAGTAATTTCTGCACTTTGGGCGATCGCAAAAATCTCTAAAAGTGTGTCGTAAATGTTGTTTAGTTGTTGAAATGCTTTGGTTTCGTCATAACCAATCATTTCGTTGTAAACGTTAATAAGTCCGCCGCCATTAATCACATAATCCGGGCAATATAAAATCCCCTTCGATTTCAATGCCTGGCTGTGCATTTGCTCGTTTTCTAGCTGGTTATTTGCTGCCCCAGCCACAATAGGCGCTTTAATTAGTGGAATAGTGTCGCTGTTTAAAATTCCCCCCAAAGCACAAGGGGCAAACACATCAACATCTAAGCCATAAATTTCATCGGGGGCGACAACTTTAGCTCCGTACAACGAAGCGACTTGCTCGGCTTTTTCGCTGCTCACATCGGTAACGTATAAGTCAACCCCATGCTCATGCAGGTACTTACATAAATTACCTCCCACATTTCCCAAGCCCTGGACGGCTACTTTTAAACCCTCCAGTCCTTGATCTTGTAGGCGAAAATTGACGGCGGCTTTGATGCCTAAAAGTACACCTCTAGCCGTAATTGGCGCAGGGCCTCCAGACTTTTCGGAAGTACCAACTACATAGCTAGTTTGACGGCGAATTGTGCAGACATCTTGGGGGGTAATGTTTACATCTTGTCCGGTAATAAACCGCCCGTTTAAGCTTTCAATAAACCGTCCGTAAGCCTCAAATAGCTCGTCAGATTTTTCTTCGGGATTGGCAATAATTACCGCTTTACCGCCGCCTACAGGAATATTGGCGCAAGCAGCTTTGTAGGTCATCCCACGACTGAGACGCAAAACGTCTTTGAGGGCGGCAGCTTCATTCACGTAAGGAAGCATTCGAGTTGCTCCCATGGCAGGACCCAAACCTGTATCGTGAATTGCAATAATTGCTTTGATTTTTGGGTTTTGTCCGTGGCAAAAAAGCACTTGCTCGTGACCCATTTCTTCGATAGTTTCAAAAATTTTCACGTAGCTCTCCTGTTAAAAGCAGTTAAACCAAGGGAAAGGAAACTTGTTTGGGTGTATTGGTCGCTTTGACTCCTTGGGCGGCTAGTCCTTGATTGCGTCCTTTAGAAGGTGCGGGGCGACTAGGATCGATCAGGACATCAATTACAAATGGGCCGTTGTGCGCGATCGCCTTTTCCAACGCCGCAGTTAAATCGCTTTCGGTTGTAACGCGCACCCCATCAGCGCCCATACCCCGCGCTACGGTCACAAAATCTGTTTCCGGAATTAACGCATCTGCTCCCGTAAGTCCTAGTAGTTTCATTCCTTGAAAGCACATATTGTATCGAGCGTCATTTAGCACAATCCAAATTGCCGGAACTTGATACTTAACGGCGGTGCTAATTTCGTTATTCATTAGCATTGCTCCATCGCCGACAATCGCCACCGCAATCCCCTGGCGCGCGATCGCTGCCCCTACGACTCCCGTTACCGCATGACCCATCGCCCCTACTCCCGTACTCACCCGGTAACGCCCTGCTTGATTAAATCGCAACAGGTTAGTTGACCAAGTAAAAGAGTTGCCCGACTCTGCCATAACTACAGCATCAGTGCCTTCAACTATGACTTTTTGGATGACTGACATCAGCACTTCAGGACGGACTAAGTTATCTGTACCCGGTGCGATCGCTTCAATTTCTGGGTGCGGTAAGGTATTTGTTTGCTCTACCTGGGGCATTTGCGTTAATAACTCTTGCACAAATACCTGAATGTCTGACTGTACAGGCAAGGTTTCCGCGTGAGGATAAGCTACCCCTGGAACTTGGGGATCGATGTCTACATGGATAAACCCACCTCTAGGAACCATTGATTGACTCCAAAATGAAGTTGGTTCCCCTAAGCGCGTCCCTAGTACCAATATCCTTAAAGGCATTTGGGTTTGCATATAAGTCATTACCGACGAATGCCCACCTAAGCCTGTCACCCCGATAAATTGCGGATGATCTTCAGGAAAAATCCCTTTAGCACGCGGCGAACACATCACGGCGGCTCCGGTTCTTTCCGCAAGAGTACGGATTTCCTCGGCTGCTCCCCTGGCTCCAAAACCTACCCAAATTGCAAAGTTTCCCTCAGTTAGCTTGCTGACACATTTAGCAACTGTTTCTTTGCTAGGAATAGCGCGATCGCTTTCTAAATCTAATCTTGGCAACTCCTGCTCAACTAAGCTTGTTTGCACAGCCGTAGGTATGCTCAAATGGGCGACAAAGCCTCCCGGTTGCGCCAACCCTAAAGCAATTCTCTTAAAAATTTGCGGTAATTGCGCCGCACACTCTACGGTAGTTGCGTAGTTAAACAATGCTCCCGATGTAAATATTCCTTCACTAGGCAATGTATAAGCTGTAGTTTCTTGAATCGCCCATTTCCCCCGTTGAGGTGCAGAAGTGCAAGCCGATAAAAATATTACCTTAGCTCCCTCTCCACGCGCCGCAAATAGTCCGGTGATTGCGTTTGTAATGCCTGGCCCGGCGGTAGTAAAAATTATTGTCGGTCGATTGGTTGCAAAGTACGCTTCAACGGCTGCAAAGGCTGCACCTCCTTCATGGCGAAAGTTTAATACTTTCATCAGGCTGTTTGACAAAGAACCCCAAAGCGTTGCCATTGCTCCCCCAGCAACCCCAAAGGCACACTCTATCCCCAGTTGTTCCAACATCGTAACTACCGCCGCAGCGACGGTAATATTTGCGTCAGGTTGTACTGATTCCCTTGCTTCGGTAGGTTGGATATAAGCATAGGTGGCATCGGATTGTAGCGATTCAATGGATTCAACAGGTTGAGATCTTTGGTAAGATTCAAGTTCTATTAGTGTTGCACGAGTAGAGTTTTCAGTCATTGCTTTTAATTACTCATAAAATTTGCTGCCGGATTTAGCGCAGAAGCTAGTAGTATTTACTAGAATCGACAATAAGTGATATCAAATACTCGGTTTGAAGTTAAAACTGGTTGGTAGTTCTGCTAAAGCAAAACAGGAAAATAAATATCACCAATTTCAACCCAAGAATTTTTACGATATATGCAAACCTAACGAGGTGCTTCAAGTATCAAATGTAGGGGATACCCACAGGTATCTCAATGAATAATTTTTCGATTGCTATGTCAATTCTTTTGATTCCTTTAAGGCTGAAAAGCTTGCCTTTATTCAATTTAAAAATATATTCCCTTTGATAGGTACAGGGCCTAAATAAGTAATTTCAATTTTAAATATGTTTGTATTCTTTATTACATAACCCGAAAGTAAATCTAACTCTCCAACTTTGCTATCGGTGGTATACCTAACTTTTAAAAGTTGTATTACTGAATACTTGATTAGTTAACATAAGTCGTGTCTTCCGACAGAAGTTAAGTAGGATTCAAAGTAGCTAGCCTAGTGAAGGCATTGTTAAGAAAAATTAAGTTGCTTATGGCATAGATGCTAGTTCAGCGTCCTCTGCGATCGCTGGGGTATCAAAAAATGATTAGTATAAATGTATTAACCAGGATCAAAAGTATTTTTTATTTGCAACCCTGCCTCAAACCAATCGCAACTACGAAGATATAGAGTCTTTGTATATACCAAACACGCGCTTTAATAGGCTTAAACTGTGGCAGATAATCTTCAGCAACAGTATTGACTGTCAGCTTGAATTGTGTTGTGGGAATTAGCAGTCAGGTTAGAAAGATTTTAAGTTAGACATATGTTAGACACATCTTACACTTAACAAATGTAACGATTGCATAAAGTTTTGTTAAGCTGCCTTAAGAGCTGAGCAAAGAATAATTCAAGTTGAGGTTATTAAATTATCAATTAAAAAAGCATTTCTAGTCCATTGAAGTAATAAAAAGGAGTGAAAAGGACTGTGAGCAAAAATTATATTTCAGTTCAATCCAACTCAAAAAATTTTTCTATACAACCAGAACTAACGCAATTGCAACTGACAAAAGTTATTGTAGATCGTGCGCTTGATGCTATTTTTTGTGTGGAAGCAGATGGACAAATTTTTTATGCAAATGATGTAACTTGCAATTTAACAGAGTATTCTCGCCGAGAATTGCTATCAAAGAACTTAGTAGATATAGAACCAGAAATAGATGCGGCTCAATGGGCAGAATATTGGCGCATATTAACGAAAAAAGGTAGCCTAAACTTGACATCAAAGCTCGAAACTAAAAGCGGGCGAACAGTCTTTGTAGAACTTGTAATTAACTATATAGAAGAAAGTAGAGAATTTTGCTGTATATTTGTCAAAGAAAAAACCAACGCAGCTTTTGCATCGAAAGTAGAAGAATGTGCGACTAAATTTATTGAGACAAACCAACAATTAAGCCAAGAAGTTACTCGACTAAAACAAACAGAAACACAACTTGCAACTTCTCTTTCAGTATTGCAATCTACTTTAGAATCTACAGCAAACGGCATTGTTGCTTTGAGTTTTAGCGGAGAAATTCTCAGCTACAATCAAAAATTTATAGATATGTGGCAAGTTCCAACAGGGATAATACTTTCAAAAAAATGTTCTTATAGCCAAAAGTTTTTTGAAAATAAAGTTAAAGATCCAGAAGCATTTCGTAAAGCAGTATGGTCAGAATCAATTCAATCTAAGAGCGATAATTACGAGATTTTGGAACTAATCGATGGCAGAACTTTTGCTCACCACTCCAAGGCGCAATTATTAGACGGAAAAATTATCGGTAGAGTTTGGAGTGTTTGGGATACAAGCGAATTTAAGTCAACAAAAGAGGTATTAAAACAAAATGAAAATAGCTTTGCTACTTTAGCAGAGACAACCGAAGCAATTATGTTTATAGTTCGCTCCTCGCGGCTGCAATATGTTAATTCGGCAACTTCGGCGATCGCAGGTTATACCAAAGAGGAGTTATTAAGTGAAAATTTTAACTTATCGCAGCTAATTGTTCGCCAAACACCCACACAGCAAAACGGCAATCCGCAGCACCAAGAAATAGAAATTGTCACTAAAAACGGCGATAGGCGCACTTTGGCTGGCTCTATTGACTTAATTGATTTTGATTGTCAACCCGCCGAACTTTTCGCCGCCATTGATATTACCGCTAGCAAGAATGCAGAAGCAGAAGTAAGACAAGCACTAGAACAAGCAAAACAACTAAGCGAAATAAAAGAGCGTTTCGTTTCCATGTTGTGTCATCAGTTTCGTACACCCCTGAATGTGGTTTCTTTTTCCGCAGACTTGCTCAAACGTCATGTTCACCAATGGAAGGAAGACAAACAACTACCATATTTAGCGCACATTCAAGTAGCTGTAGAACAAATTGGGCAGCTATTAGAAGAAATAATGAGCTTTAGTAAGCTAAAAGAAGGAAAATTAATATGTGAGCCTAGTGAGTTCTATTTAGACCAATTTTGCCGCGATATAGTTGTACAGATGCAGTTAGCTTATAGCAACCAAACGCAGATTGTTTTTGTAAATAAATGCGATCGCCAAGTCTACCTAGACAAACAATTATTGGAACCAATTTTAAGGAACTTACTCTCAAACGCGATTAAGTATTCACCAGCAAATAGCGCCGTCACTTTTGAGATTGCTTGTCAGGATGCAGAGATAAGGTTTCAAATTAGCGATCGCGGAATTGGTATCCCAGAATGCGATCGCGCCCAACTATTTGAGCCATTTCATCGCTGTAGCAATGTTGGCGATTTACCTGGTACGGGGCTAGGACTATCAATGGTGAAAATGCTTGTAGAAGTGCATGGCGGGAGCATCTCTGTAGTTAGCGAAGTAGGTAAAGGTAGCATTTTTACTTTCGTATTACCCTCAGAAAAAAAGACCTTAAATAATTGGAGTAATTAAACATGAGTCAACAAACGGCTGCAAAAATTTTATTAATTGAAGACGATGCGCGTACCCGCAACATCTTTATGGACTGCTTAAACGCCGAAGGTTACTGCACAATCGGAGCAGAAGACGGCGTAGAGGGGGTGACAAAAATTCAAAACCACTCCCCCGACTTAGTAATTTGCGATGTGATTATGCCTAAGCTTGATGGTTATGGAGTGCTAAAAAATCTGCGTCAAAATCCGCTTACGGCCATTACTGCGTTTATTTTTTTGACTGCAAGTGCAAGTAAAGCTGACTGGCGTAGGGGGATGGAATTAGGTGCGGATGATTATTTAACTAAGCCAACTACGGTAGAAGAATTATTAAAAGCGATCGCCACTCGATTAGAAAAACGAGCAAGTCTGCATTCGTGGTATGCAACTAAGTCTGCACCAGTAGGGGAAAAGGCAAAAGAAGCGATCGTCAATCAGTCAATTTTTCCCATTGCGCCGGAACTGCAAGAAGTCTTTAAGTTTATCGAAGCCAACTATCATCAACCAATTACTTTATGCGATGTGGCTCAATTCGTTGGTTATTCACCAGCGTACTTGACCAACCGAGTAGGTAGCCAGACAGGATATACCGTAAATCGATGGATTGTCGAGCGCCGCATGGTAGAGGCGCGTTCTTTACTGCAAAGTACCGATCAATCGGTAGAACAAATTGCTAACGCTTTGGGTTATCAAAATACTTGCCATTTTTCCCGCCAATTTCGCCAACACCACGGCGCACCACCCCAAGCATGGCGCAAAGCTTCGCAACGTTCTGTACCAGCGTTAAGCTTTGCCTGAGTAGTTGTTTGGTAGCGGTTAGTTGACCGCTACCTATAGTTTAAGCAATCTCTACTTGTTCGCTATTTACTTCTGTTGCACCATTAACTCTTTGAGCCACAGAAACCATTTTATTAAGAAGTTGTTGACTAGGCGCTTTGCCTTTCAAAACAACAACGCTGCCAGTTTGAGCTACATAAATAGTATCAATATCGTCTAAATCTGGCTCCTCATCAAACTCTAAAGCTACTCTTTTAGCTAGTCCGCTTTGGTCGTATTCTCCACTAAGTCCCATCCGTTCGGGGGGAACAGACTCTGTAGGCGCTTGAGCAGATGGTGCTTGGGATTGTGGGGCGTAGGAGGGAGCCGCAGATGGTTTTTCCATGCCAAACAAACGTTTTAACCAACTCATATCGATTTTTCTCTTTTATATACAACTTTAAATAAGCATAATTTATGCTGTTGCTACATCTATCTATCAAGAGATAATCTTTATTTTTTCTGCCCTTTGTGACTCAATCGAGCTAGAATAAAGTGCTAAAACGGTGCTGCTTGAACTGAAGTTAGCGGTACGCGATCGCCCATCCATCAAGCCTTAATAGCCGTGAAACATACACTTTCAGTTTTAGTAGAAGATGAATCCGGGGTTCTTTCCCGCATTGCTGGTTTATTTGCTCGTCGCGGCTTCAATATTGAAAGCCTCGCTGTAGGAGCCGCCGAGCAAGGGGGAATGTCTCGAATTACTATGGTTGTACCGGGTGACGAGCAGGTTATTGAGCAGTTGACAAAGCAACTATATAAGCTTGTAAACGTGCTAAAAGTTCAAGATATTACTGAGATTCCGTGTGTAGAGCGAGAATTGATGCTGTTGAAGGTAAACGCAAGTAGCGCCAACCGTTCGGAAATTGTCGGATTAGCGCAAATATTTCGGGCGCGAGTCGTAGATGTAGCCGAAGACTCGCTGACATTAGAAGTTGTAGGCGATCCGGGTAAAATGGTAGCGATCGTGCAAGTATTAGAAAAGTTTGGGTTACAAGAAATTGCCCGGACTGGTAAAATTGCCCTTACCCGCGAATCGGGAGTGAATACAGAGTTGTTGAAATCTTTGCAAACGAGAGTGTGAGGTGCGCGCTGGAGATCCCCCCTAGCCCCCCTTAAAAAAGGGGGGGAAATAGTTTTAGAGTTTGCGTCTTTCAGAGAAATAGTTTAAAAGTCTCGTTTTTTAAGCGAAACAGTGGAGAATCAAAGAGGATGTTTTAAAGTTTTTCGGTTGGTAGTCAATTATTTATATTCCCTTTCTTTCGTCTCCCTTCTCAAAGGGAAGTCTAAGTTTTCCCCCCTTTTTTAAGGGGGTTAGGGGGGATGTCTTAATTCAGACATTATCAGTGCGGAGGCTGCCATCGGGCATAATGGTATTGCAAAAGATAGCTTCCTTCCTGTAAGCACCCTTAATCTCGGCTCCAGTCAAATCGGCTCCAGTCAAGTTAGTACGAAACATATCAGTCGAGGCGAAATAGGCTCCAATCAACTTGGCGTTAGTAAGATCGGCTCCACTCAGGCTGGCATGACCAAATCCGGCTCCAGTCAAATCGGCTCCACTGAGGTTAGCATTGTCGAGGCAGGATAGCCCAAAAGAACTATTGCGGAGGTTGGAACTGCTCAAATTAATCCCCACCATTTCTATTTCTCCCAAATTGCTGTCACTTAAGTCACTACCACTCAAGTCAATGTTAGACATTTCACTAACGTCCATATAAATCCCAGCAAAATTTCTCTCTCCCGCAGCATACCTTATGAGTAATTCTTCAACTTCTTTTTCCATAACCCATCTCCTCCCTCTGTTTACACTATCAAATCAAACTTACAAAATGACTTTTGCATCAACTTAATTCAGATAAATCAGCAAATTCAACCCTGGAATTGTGCGCGATAAAGTCCATAGCAGCGTTAGATATAAGGAAAAAATTACTTAGGGCTAAATTGTTCGAGGAGTCGCTACAATTTCTGAAAAACGGGTAAAATCTTTAACATTAAAGGTTAGTAGATGCTTTCACGCGCGATCGCATCTTCTGAGAGTGACGGAGCTTGCGCCAACGATGGGCTTTTTCCCAACGCCTTAAGTACAGCTAATTTAGCTTGGGGATCTGCTAGGCGATCGCTCTGTTGTTGGTTCAATGAGATAACGCAGTAGTTTTCAATCAGCATCTCTAGCAAATTTTCTCCAGAAACGCTTTGAGCGATCGCCAGAGCCAGCAGTCGGGCTTATATTTCCGGTTTCAATTCAGTAATCAATGCTAACTTAACTTTCATTATTTTCTCTAGCAATGTAATCTGTTAAGTGCGCGATATCTCTCGACTGCGCCAGTTGGATTTGAGCAATTCTGTCTACAGTGCGAATTAACTTGGATATGTCTGTAGTATTTTTCTCGCAGATTTGTAAGATTAATTTCAAACTGGTTTCAATTTCTGTTAGTTCCATTTCTCAGCTAATCTCCTTTAAACTTACGTATTAATATTATCCTGTGTCTCCAGGGAACTTGTATAACTTTTGCATCAACCTACTTTAGATAAATCAGCAAATTCAACCCTGGAATTGTGCGCGATAAAGTCCACAACAACAACGTTAGATAAAGCAAACCAATTACCCACTGATACCAAGCAAGAGTAGTTACAATTCCTGGTAAATGTTCGTCACGCAGCCGGATATCGTTAAAACCTAATTTCAATAGATTATTTAAACTAAAATCGTAGTAATTAAGCCAATTCCAGCGATTTGACCACAATACGGGCATATAACGCTCTCGAAATAGCGGAAAGCGCGGCATAACTGGCAATCTACCAATTAATAATCTCAATTGCCGCATACTACCATCTTCTACAAAGTAGCTGCTATTCATTAAGTCGTGATAACGTCCTTTTTGGTAAAGCCTAACAACTAAAACTAACGGAAGTGGTAAAACGATCGCCTCCACGCAACCTAAAGTCAAAAATGGTTGGGTTGAGGTGCGAAAAATAGCAATTAAACCAAACAGCACTAATAAGCAAAAACTACTTAGTACGCAGCTAGTTTCGTAAACGGTGGGTAAAATCTTTTGGGGGTGCAGTCGTCGCCAACGGTCAATTAGCCAAAATATTAACCCAAAATGCGCGATCGCAATTGTCCCCACCCCAAACACTAACCAAAAACTCGTCCCGTAACGGCTAAGTAGCAGCAATAAACCTAAAGCCATCCATTGCCATGCTAGTAGTACCGATTCTGCGGAGGAAATCGGAGAAGTTGCTACCAGGCGATCGCGAACTTTAATATAAGTATTGAGATCGATTTGATCTAGGCTCAAAACTTCGCCTAGATTGCGAAAAAGCCCACTGAAACGATAATTTGCGATTTCTTCAACTTGGATAGGCGAAAACCCTAGTTTTAGTAAGGTTTCGGAACTTGCCGTATTAATATTGATCCCCGACAACCGTCGCAATAATTCATCGCGGCGCAACTTTTGAGTAGTGTAATCTAACTGATTGGCATCGCCTATTTGTTGCAATTGCCTAAAGTTTTGAATTAGATTTCGCAATACATTTTCATTACCTTGCAATATTGGTACTTGAATTGCACTGCCAATTTGTCCTGGATTGCCGATAATTTTGGCGGATTCCGCATCAAAAATAAGATCGGATACGTTTAAATAAGCTGAAGAATTGGCAAAAGCTGCATCGCTAAAATCTGCTTGATTAAGGATACTAGCGCCACGCAAGTTTACCGCGCGATCAAATTGTGTTTCTCGAAAGGAAACAGCCTGATTAAAAGTTGCATCGGTAAGAAACAAAGATTTATAGAAGCGATTTTTTGTAAATAAGGCTCGATTTGCAAAGCTAACTTGAGAAAAATCGGCATTTCCCCCCCACTGCATCCGGTTAAATCTGGCTTGTCCATTAAAACTTGCTTGATTGAAATTGCCCGTATCTTCAAAAGTAGCACCGCTAAAAATCGCTGTTTCAAGAAATTGAGCTTGGTTAAAACCCGCCGGGGTAAAGAAAATACTCCCCCGAAAAATTCCTTGTTTGCGAAAACTTGCCCCCGCAAAGCTAACATTGCGACTAAATCGCGTTTCAGTCCAATTGGCGTTTTGGGTAAATATCGCCCCCGAAGCATCCACTGGTTGCAGAAAAAATGTATTAGTAAAATTTGCCTCGCCACTAAAACGAGTTTGTACTAGCTTCAAACCGCCGCGAAATACACTAATTTGAGCAGGTGTAGCAGTTTTAGAACCCAATAAAGACATAGAGAGTTGGCTTAATTGCGCGTAACGACGGCGATCGCGTTGCAATTGTGTTTGTTCAATGGGTGTAAATATTGGCGCTAAAGCTTGTCCATATAGGGGCGACTTTAATCCCAAATTATTCCCCACAAAATCCCCTTGAATCAGAGAATAACTCAAATCCAAACCCAAAGGACTAGATCCCGCTCTTTGCAACCCCACTTGTAAAACTTGCTCAAAATTGGCGCGAAAACCAGTATTTTCTGGGCGTAAATCGATAATAAAGTGCTGTAAATCAATTGTGGGGATACCGCCGCTTAGTTTCGGCGTTTTTACTCTCGCATTCAGCAATTCTAAAGTTAAAACTGTTCGATCTAATTGCGCTAAAGCTGCCCAGGCGGGTTGAGGTAAGATTAGTAATATTATGAGAAGTGCGATCGCTACTTGCTTGATTAATCGCATTGCAAGACTATTTTCCCGGTAACTGATTCCGTTTCTAATAACCGATGCGCTGCAACGGCTTCTGATAGTGGAAATACCTTGCTTACATGGATTTTGAGCTTTCCTGCATCAATCAAATCTGCACATTGAGTCAAGATACTTGCTTGGTGTTGTTGCGCCGCCACTAGCCCTTGTAACATTGGTATTAGCATCAATTCGTAGCTAATTCTGAGGTTACGTGATCGCGCTACTTTCCAATCTGTACTAGCATCGGCTTCTAATATTGTCACTACATCCCCATAGATTTTTGTTGCGGCGAAAGTCCGTCCAAAAATTTCTCCTCCCACCGTATCAAACCCAATATCTACCCCTGCGCCGTCTGTCCAATCCAATGTAGCTTGAACAAAATCGGCTTCTTTATACAAAATAGCTTGATCTGCACCTAAAAGCTGAGTAAAACTAGCTTTTTCTTCACTCCCCACCGTTGTACATACTTTAGCTTGACGCAGCTTCGCTAATTGAATCGCTACATGACCAACACCACCCGCGCCAGCATGAATTAATACTTTTTGTTCTGATTGCAATAAAGCGCGATCGCACAAGGCTTCCCAGGCTGTAATTAATACTAAAGGAGCCGCCGCCGCTTCTACAAAGGAAATTGATTTAGGTTTACGTGCTACAAACTTTTCATCTACTACCGTCTTTTGAGCATAATTGCCGTGTTTACCTCCCAATCCACCATCACAAAAATAAACTTCATCTCCTACTTTAAATTTGCTAACATTTGTACCAACAGCTTCGATTATTCCCGCACCATCGCAACCTAAAATAGCCTGCTGATTGTCTGGGTAAAAAGTTCCTTTACTCCTTAGTTTTGTATCTACAGGATTAACACCCGCCGCTTTGAGACGTACTAACATTTCTGTAGGTTTTTCTATCGTTGGTTCTGGCATTTCTCCAACTTCTAAAACTTCCGGCTTTCCGGTTGCGGTCATTAAAATTGCTTTCACTTGTTTTTTAATTCTGGTAATATTTATTCTAAATGCTTATTTACAAAAGCTTCTACACAATCCATCATTTCGTTAAAAACTGGATTGCGTTTTTCTAAAATCTCACCACCAGCTTCAATGTCTTTTTCTAACACAATACTTGGATGGGCGACATTTAAGCTTTTATCAATGCGGAAAAATTCTGTTTTCTCACCTGTATAAGGATGATTTTTAATTAATAGTTCAATTTCTTCTATACCTGCGGCTATATCTGCCTCCGAATGAGCCGCAAACACAGGCTGAGTAATATCGCTGTACTTATCTCTATCTTTATACAAATCCTCAGTTTGTTTAATCAAATCGGCTAATTGTCCTGCACCATTTAAAGTCATTTCAACATAGCGATAAGGATTGTTGCCAATTGCCCAAATATCTTTAGATTGCTTTTGTAAGTTTGGAGGAACTTTAACTTTTTTAGGCTCTTTTTTAACAGGATTTTCTTTATTAAAGGCATCTTTAAGCAAATCGATTACATCTTTATTTCTATTGACTTGAATATAAGAAGCAACTTTTAAAAAACTATCAAATCTTAAAACTGTTTCAATGGGATTATGGATATCTAAAGCAGCCGCAAACAAAAATAATGCTCCATTTATATGTTGCGAATCTGTAATAGCTTTATAAGTAGCAAGATTTCCTCCCGCAGATAAACCACCAATAGAAATTTGTTTACCTAAACCTGTAGCACAATCAATGGCAAAATTGACTTCATCTTGCCATTGGGTAAAGGTTACTGTATCTATTTGACTATCAGGAATTTTTAAACCATGCCCAGGTAACAAAGGTAATAAAACATTAAAACCCATAGCATGAAACCTTTTGGCGATCGCTTTCATAAAATAAGGCGAATCGGTTAAACCATGTATCAAGACGATCGCATTTTGCTTAGGTTTCCCATGATACATAATTTCGGGATAATTCCCGGATCGAATCGCCTCATTATCAAATAAGCCTTGATAATGGTTTGTCCAAGATTGTAATGCTTGCATAAATTAAATTAGTGTCTATGTGCAATAAAATAACATCTTGACGCAGCGTAAGTTTTGCGAGACTAAATCCTCGGTAGATAAAAGTTAGGGTGCAAGCAGTGAGCAAAAAAATTAAACTGGTAGATAGGCTAAAACTAGGGCTTGCAGTATCTATAGCCAAAACCGTAACCTTTGGTGTGCGACTTTTGCGATTGGGCGCAGCTAGTGTATTACCAGGGGAAATCTCTAGGCGGATTCAACCCAACCTCTTACAATTGCTAAGTTGTCAGGTAAAACAAGGCGTAATTTTAGTTGCAGGTACAAACGGCAAAACTACCACATCTTTGTTGCTAAAAACAATGTTAGAGCGCCAAGGATGGCGCGTAACCCACAATACGGCGGGTGCAAACTTAGAAAATGGCTTAATGACAGCATTGCTAGAAGATACCAACTTAGTAGGCACTTTAAACGCAGACTTCGCAATTTTAGAAGTAGACGAAAACATTTTGCGTCGAGTATTGCAGCCAATTCAACCGCGCCTAATTATGTGCTTGAATTTATTTCGAGATCAGCTAGATAGGTACGGAGAAGTAGATACAATTAGCAAACGATGGGGAGAAGAACTTGCACTATTGCCCAATCAAACCGTAATAATTGCCAATGCAGACGATCCTACTCTTGCCTCTATGGGGCAACAATTGCCGCAGCAAGTCCGGTATTTTGGCTTAAATGAACCAAAACAGTATTTAGACAAAATTCCCCACGCTGTAGACTCTATATACTGCCCCAAATGCGGTCATTTACTCAACTATGCTGGAGTTTACTTGTCTCATTTGGGCGATTATAAATGTCCCAGTTGCGACTTTACCAAACCAAAATTAGACATTGACAGCAGCCAATGGCAGCAAATATTGATTGGCGTGTATAACAAATACAATACCGTCGCCGCCGTCCTTGCAGCACAAGAATTAGGAGTAGACGAGGCAATTATCCGCGATAGTATAAATAACTTCAAAGCCGCTTTTGGACGCGCTGAGGTGCTAAACGTTGCAGGTAAACGGGTACTAATTCTTTTATCCAAAAATCCCGTAGGTATGAATGAAACTATTCGCGCAGTTAATCAAGCTGGGGGAAAAACTAAACTTTTAGTCTTAAACGATCGCACTCCTGATGGCACTGATGTATCTTGGATTTGGGATGTAGACACCGAAACTTTGGTTGAAAAAGGCGGTACTTTAGTTATTAGTGGCGATCGCGTTTACGATTTAGCCTTACGTTTGCGCTACAGTCAGCCAGAATTTAACAATGGTAATATGCAGCTAATTATTGAAGAAGATTTACCTAAAGCGATTTCTATAGCCTTAGAACATACCCCCACCGATGAAACTCTGCACATTTTACCCACCTATTCTGCCATGTTAGAAGTGCGAGAAGTATTGACTGGGCGAAAAATCCTTTAACGCAAAAACATATTAAACAATCTGTAATTTGTCAAGTTATTTTTGTTAATATTAATTATAATTAATATTAGGCTAATCATTGTGACTTTATATGCTGAATTGCACCGTCACCTAGGCGGTTCGGTAGTACCTAGAATTTTATGGCGTTACTTTCAGCGTCATTCTACAGAATTAGTAGAGAGATTTCCCGATTATCCAGGATTTGAGGAATTTTACACGCGATCGCGCAATACTTTAGAGGAGTATTTGGAACTGCATACTTTAGTAGAAAGCGTGCAAACAGTCCAAACTCTGCCTTACTTTATTTACCGTTTAATTCGCGGCGCGTATATTTTTGAAAACTTAGCTTATTTAGAACTGCGCTATACCCCTTATTTGCGGACTCCAGAGCATTTAAGTCAATCGGAGCGAATTGATAAAATGGCTGAGATTGTCGAGGTTGTAGGCATCGCCAGCCGTGTTCCAGAGTACCCCATTGTTACAAGCCAAATACTTTGTATGCACTCCAAGCTACCTTACGAAGTAAATAAAGCGATCGCCGACTTGGCAATTAATAACAAACAGTATGTCTGCGGTATAGATGTAGCGGGGGGAGACAGTCTTTATAGCGAAAGATTAGAAGAATTTATTAGTTTATACGAATACGCGCGATCGCATGGAGTGAAAACCACAGGACATCTTTATGAAACATCTTCCGGCTGCTACCCTCAACTATTACCTTACTTAATGCGGATCGGGCATGGGATTCAAATCCCTTTATTGTATCCAGAGTTATTAAAGGACGTAGCAAGGCGTAAGCAGTGCTTAGAAGTTTGTCCAACTACTTACTTTAAAACTGGGACTTTGTCCCAAATGGAGCAATTAAAAGTAGTATTTGACCGTTGTTTTGAGGCGGGGGTAGATATTGCCATTTGTACCGACAATGCGGGGCTGCATAACGTCCGGTTGCCCTTTGAGTACGAAAACTTGCTAACTCATAACATTATTGACTTTGAACAACTCAAAGCTTGTCAAGATGCCGCCTTTCGCCATGCCTTTGCTTGGCCCTATAGCGATCGCCCAGCCGCAATTTTGACAGGGTTATTGCAAGCTTAGACTCGGTGATGGGGAGCTAAACTACAAGGATAATTGCGATCGCTCTCAACTTGAATTGTCCCATGGTCGATAGCAAACAAGTTATGGAGTTCGCTGCATAGCTGGGTCAAACCATCATTACTTTGTAAGTGCATCCCAGCTTCTTAAGTAAGTTTGGCTTGACTCATGCCGAGCGCTGTCCATACTTGCCGCACGTACTGAGTTAGTTTGATAATCGCAAGAAGTGATTTACGTTTTGCTTTTGAAATCGGCTGTACCCCAGACGTGTGAAAAACCCAAGATTTTTGTTAATTAGTCAGCTAATTTCTCAACAACCGCAGACCACTCAAGGTGACGATAACCGTAGAACCTTCATGTCCAATTACGCCTAAAGGCATAGTGATATTGCCGAGAAAATTCGCAATTAATAATAAGAAAACGGAACCAAGTGCGATCGCAATGTTTTGTTTGACGACAACTTGAGAACGACGACCTAAACCTATGGCGTGTGATAATTTTTCTAAGCGGTCTGCCATTAACACAATATCAGCCGTTTCTAGTGCTACATCACTGCCAGCTATTCCCATAGCAATTCCTACCGATGCTTGAGCTAAGGCAGGAGCATCATTAATCCCATCTCCTACCATTGCTACAGTTTTGTACTGCTTTTGTAAATATTTGATTACGTTTACCTTATCTTCTGGCAATAGTTCTGCATACACCTCATCTACCCCAACATCAAGGGCTATACTGCGGGCTGTGCGTTCGTTATCCCCGGTCAACATCACGATTTGTTCAATGCCCAGTTTTCTAAGCTGACTGATTGCTTGTGCTGCTTCTGGTCTAACTGTGTCTGCAACGGCAATAATTCCGACAAGTTCGCCCGCATAAGCTACCCACACTACTGTTTTTCCTTCTCTCTCTAACTGCTGGTAATGGTGCATTAAATTTGAGGAAAAAGTATTAGTCTGCTCTTGCACAAATGCCGCTTTACCTACTACAGCCTGCTTGTTATTAATTACTCCAATAATTCCCCGTCCGGTTTTAGCCTGGACATTTACGGCTTCACACCACTTTATGTGTTTAGCCTTTGCTGCAAGCACAATAGCCTCACCAATTGGATGCTCCGATAAACTTTCTAAAGCAGCAGCCACTTGTAATAATAAAGTTTCAGTCTGATTTTCTACGGGGATGATTTTGACAACTTGAGGCTTTCCAGTTGTAAGCGTACCTGTTTTATCAAACGCGATCGCTTTCACCCGTCCAATCATCTCCAACTGAGCGCCATTCTTAAATAAAATCCCTTGCCGTGCGCCGTTAGCAATACCTGATAACAAGGTTGGCATAATTGCTGCCATTAAAGCACAAGGAGAGGCAACCACTAAAAAAATTAGCGCCCGATAAATGGTGTTTTCCCAACTCCAACCAAATAGGAAAGGGGGTAATATTACTAACATTAGCCCTGTCAAAACAATAATTCGGGCGTATAGCCGCTCAAATCGTTCTACAAACTGCTGCGAGGGAGGAGTCTGGGTCTGTGCTTGTTCTACAAGACGAATTACCCGTTGAATTAAACTACTTTCTGGTGGTTGATGCACCTTTAATCTAAGGACACCGTTACCATTAATAGTGCCAGCAAAAACTTCATCGCCCAGCGTTTTTTCAATGGGCATCGATTCGCCCGTAATGGATGCTTGGTTGAGGGTGCTGTAACCTTCAATAATCAATCCATCGGTGGGAATCAATTCGCCCGGTTTAACTAATACTTGATTGCCAATTTTTAGCTCGGAGATTGGAATAATTTTTTCTTGTCCATTTACTAATACTCGTGCTGTATCTGTAGTCATCATCAAACTTTTGATGCTTCGCTCTGTGCGTTGCATGGCATAGCCTTCAATTGCGCCACTACTTGCAAAAATCAGAATTAGCACTGCACCATCAACAATCAGATAATACTCGCGCCGCCACAATCCTAGCCCCGCAGCCCCTAAAGCGGCGACAATCATCAACAGGTCAACATCTAGTTCTTTTTCTCGAAATAAAGTAGTCAATCCCTCACGAGCGCTTTCATACCCACCGATTACATAGGCGGCGGGTAGAATTAATAATCCCAGTGCCACCCAACCAATATTGAGTGCAAGCAAACCAAGGAGTACAAGTAGACCGCAGATAGTAGCTGCTACAGCGTCTGGATGTTCTCTTAACAATGCAATTAAGCGAGGAGGCGAGAAGGACTTGTAAACCATTTCGATAGTTAAGTTGATTGTTAATTCCTTCAGTCTAAACCTTGACATTAATGTTAATGTCAAGGTGGTTGCAAGCAAAAATACAAGCATGGCTGAACAGTACCTAACTATCAAGGAACTTACAGACACGGTAAGAGGGGATATAACTCCACGTATGGTACGGCACTACCATCAAATAGGGTTGCTGCCACTAGCCAAACGCTCTGAATCAAACTATCGGCTGTATACTCACGTTGACGTGCAAAGGCTACGGCGAATTGTAGCTTTAAAGCAACAAGGGTTTCAACTGTCACACATTCAAAACTTACTGAAATCTAACGATCTGGCGACGATAAACGATACGTTGATAACTCAGCTACAGCAGCAATATCGGTTTGTAATGCAGCAGTTGACACGACTGCGACAAACAGCATCGGCATTGGAAGGATTACTAGGGCGAGATTACAAGTGTCAAAATATTCAAGCAGAAGAACTCGCCCAACTGCGACAATTAGAAGTAGAAACCACCGATGGACTGCAACAATTAGAAAAGCTTTGGGATGGACTAGATGCTGCCACCCATGCTCATCCTGAAAAATTCACCGAATCATTGCAGCAGTTGTTGCCAGATTTATCTGACCGCTCAGAAATAGAAGTAGACTTGCTTTCAAAGCTAGTATTAGCTTGTGGAGATGTAAGTCTAATACCATTTGTGCGATTGAGTAAAGGTGCGATCGCCCAATCCCGTGATGCACTCAAAACTGGCTGTCAGATTGTGGGAGATGTAAGAGCGATCGTTGCGGCTTTTGACTCTACCCGATTAGCTCATTTGAAGTGTTCGATTGTAACCTTAATTGAAGATCCACACATTACAAGTGCAGCAGATGCCGAGCAAGCATTTTGGAGCAACAATTTGTGGAAGGAGCGGTTGCAGCAACTTAAGCCTGGATGCCTGTTAGTAATTGGATATGCACCATCTGTATTAATGTCTATTTGTGCAGCAATTGAGCAGGGTAAAATTCAACCTGCTCTTGTGATTGGAATGCCGATAGGATTTAGCCACGCTCCTGCGGCCAAGCGTTGGTTGATGCGCCTAAGTATCCCATACCTAACAATTGAAGGAACTTTGGGAGGAGGACTTTTAGCCGCAGTGGCGCTGAATGCGCTAGTCGAATCACTTATAGAGAAACCAGACTGTCACTGTTATCTTAGTTAAGTTATTTAGGATTAAAAATTTGTTTACTGATTAAGATTGAGCGTACCTGTCTGTAGCCTCTGAACTACCTGATTTCGGTGACCAGCACAGTCACAGCCGAACTTAGCGGCGGCTAAATCTCCTACGGTGTCACTATTAACGTCTAAGGCATCTTGTATTAGGTTTTGAGGATCTTCTTGAGCAAAAGATGTATTAACGGATTCGATATTAGGCGCTCTAAACTCTATATTCACTAGATATTTAAGTGCGCTCGGTTCAGCATTTGCAGGATTACTTGCTAACAATATAAATGGTAAAGATCCACAGCCAAGCAGTGTCAATTTATCTTTATTCGCGATCGCTCCTATCAACAAGTCTTGTTGTCCGTAAACTGTAAGTAATTAAACTCAAAATGGCAATAAATCGTTTTTTAAATTTGAATTATCTCCTAATTGGACTTCTAGGTAATAGTTGCTAACGGTTACCAAATCCTTGACCGCGCATACCTTTTGACCAAATCAGCAATTCACCACTTTGACCCCCAGCAGCGAGTTGTTGCCCTTGGGGATGCCAAGCTAGACAAGAAAATCCATTAGGTGCGCCTTGGAGAATTTGAGCTAATTTTTTAGCTTTTTGCCACAAACAAACACAACCATCCTCCGATGCTGAAGCTAGTAATAAGCTATTGGGCCCAAAGGCGAGTTCTTGTACCACTCCACTGTGCTGTTGCAATAACCTACTTGTCCAACTTAGAGACTCATTAGCCTCCCACACTACAATACCTTCAACGCTAGAAGAAGCTAATAAAGGGGCATCTAGCTGAGTTTGAGCTTGTGACCAGGCAAGGTGGCGGATTTTACCAGGGAAACCGCGCATTACCCAAGGGAGCAAATCTTGACTTGTACTATCACTTTTTGAGGCAATTGAGTTGTTCCAGTCTATGACGGTGATAGTTCGATCCATATTTCCACAAGCAAGATACTTGCCATTAGGAGACCAAGAAACCGCTAAACTTGCAGAAGGCACGATTAATACATAAGGATCGTCATGCCAATCTTGAGCGTTCCAAATCTTCGCTCCCTGATAACCTGCGATCGCAAGGTACTGTCCATCAGGACTCCAATCTAAACCCAGTACAGAGGAATTATCAAAATTGAGCGTAGCAACTACCCCGCCCGTATCAGCATCCCACACCTGTACATAGCGCCCTAAGCTAAAAGCCAGTTGATTACAACTAGGACTCCAAGCCAACTTATCAACCCAGGCGGGGGCATTTTCTATAGTGTGCAAGGGTTTACATCGGTACGTTCTGGTATCATCATGCAAACACCAAATTTTTACTTGCCCAGCCTGACCACCAGCAGCGAGTTTCTGCCCATCTTGAGAAAAAGCAAGGCAGTCTAGCGAGTGACCCTCAGCCATTTGTAAAGGTAGCAACGGCCAGTTTTTCTCTTGCGTGTTAGGGAGATCCCGCCAGAGCATTACTTCTCCGGCGGCGGAACTTACTGCTAAAACCTTACCTTGAGGCGACCAAGCGATCGCTGTTACATAATCTGAAAGTGTCCCACGCCAATGCAAGTCGAATTGTTGAGAGTTAATAGCTGAGGATTTCATCGCTTCTTACTTGTTGACAACTACTTTAGAGAGGTTTTATGAGTTACTTCGGCGCAAACGCGGTGTATTGACCGCCCAAACCTTCGACGATCGCCTTTGTGTTCGCAATCAGCATTTTGGGGTAGGTGTCACCCTCAGTGCCTGCTGCTCCAAGCCCATCGGCAAACAGTTCTTGCTCTGACAACTTCACATTCGCCTCTTTTGCTACCGTTTTAATCAGGTTGGGATTGGCTGACACTTCCGCAAAAATGGTCGGCACCTGATCGGCTTTAATTTCCTCAGTCAATTCTCTTACTCGTGCGGCAGTAGTCTTTTCTTCGGTACTAATACCCTGCAATGCCCCTTCAACTGGAATGCTGTAAGCCGCAGAGTAATACCCCAAGGCATCGTGAGTTGTCACCAGTTTGCGAGAGACTGCTGGAATGGTGACAATTTGAGACTTAATCCAACTATCGACTTGAGTTAGTTCTGCTGTTAGAGCTTGAGCGTTTTTGGCATAGAGGTCAGTATTTTCCGGTGCAGCTTTCGTCAGGTTATCTTGAATTACTTTCACCATCTGAATCCCATTTTTGGCATCGTGCCAGATATGCGGATCGGGTTCTTCCCCTTCAGCATGGGGTTCGCCCTCAACAGCTTTCTCACCCTCACTGTGTTCATCTTCATGTTCGCCCATCAGAGGCTTGGGAACCGCCGCTTCACCCACTGCAACTTTGGTGGCAGGATTCGAGGAGGCTTTGATTAGCTTAATCAAGCTGGGTTCAAAGTCATAGCCAGAGTACAGCACAAGCTGGGCATCTTCAATCGCTTTGCGGTCTTCGGGGGTTGGCTCATAAACATGGGGGTCAGTTCCCGCTTTTACCAGGCACGTCAGGTCTATGGTAGTGGCGGCAATGGTTTTTGTTAAATCACACAAAACGCTGCTAGTGGCAACCACTTTCAGATTCGTGCTGGTAGCGGCGGTATTGCTCGTACTTGCTGGGCTAGTTTGGTTGGTGGTTGTGGATTGGGTGCAGGCGCTGAGTACACTGACAGCGATCACTAGCAGAGTACTTCCCCAGGTTTGATGGCGCTGAATAGGCATGATATTTTAATTTTTGAATCCCTTTGTCAGTTTATAATAATAATCATTCTCACTCTAGGTTTTCATGTTAGAGGTTCAGCAGCTAGCTGTCAATTATCGGGGCGTGTGTGGACTTAATCCGGTAAGTTTCCGAGTAGATCCGGGTCAACTGGTGGGGATCATTGGGCCAAATGGAGCAGGTAAAAGTACGCTGCTAAAGGCATTGTTAGGCTTGGTGCCAGCGTCGAGCGGTGTGGTCTACTATTGCAACTGTCCGCTATGCCAGCAGTTAGCGAGAGTGGCGTATATCCCGCAGAAGTCGCAAATTGATTGGGATTACCCGATCACAGTTTGGAACGTCGTTATGATGGCGCGGACTCGTCAGCTAGGATGGCTCCGCCGTCCTGGTCGAAGGGCAAAAGAAATTGTTAAAGCAGCACTAGAACGAGTTGAGATGCTAAATTTTCGCCATCGCCGCATTGGCGAACTCTCTGGCGGACAGCAGCAACGGGTGTTTCTAGCCCGTGCTTTGGCGCAACAAGCGGATCTATTCCTGTTTGATGAACCCTTTACGGGTGTAGATAAGAAAACCGAAGCCGTCATGCTGGAAGTATTTGAGGAGTTGCGATCGCTTGGTAAGATTCTGCTTCTTAGTACCCATGAATGGGGACAGTCGCTCGGTCAACTTGATCGCTTGCTGTTACTCAATCAATCCCTGATTGCGGATGGTTCGCCACAACAAGTAATGACTCCTGAAAATCTGCGTCAAGCTTACGGAACCCCTTTGGGAAATCCATTACATCAAGATTTGGAAACGTCATTTTTCTGCTAATTAGTTATTCCATCCACTTATTTATTTCCTCACTTCCCATGTTCAACCTCCTATTAGAACCTCTTAATTACGAATTCATGCGAAACGCGATCGCCATTGGCGTGTTAGTGGGAATTCTTTGTCCGGTGGTCGGCAGTTATTTGATTGTGCAGCGTATGGCAATGCTAGGGGATGTCATCGCCCACTGCGTTCTACCAGGGTTATCAATTTCTTTCTTTTTGGGTGTTGATATTCTAATCGGTGCGTTTGGCTCTGGTATTTTGGGCGCTCTGTTAATTGCCTGGATTCGTTCTCAAACACGAGTTAAGGTCGATGCAGCAATGGCGCTGACATTTTCAACTTTTTTTGCCCTGGGAGTCACGCTGATTACCGTGCTGAAGAACAAACTCGATCTAGATAGTTTTCTATTCGGCGATATTCTAGGAGTGACACCTCATGACATTGGGCGAACATTTGCGATCGCCGTTTTGATTCTGTTGGTGGTTAAACTGTTCTATAAAGAATTATTATTTTATACCTTTGATAAAACTGGCGCTCAAGCGGTCGGCTTACCTATTAACACTATTTACTTCGGCTTCATGGCAGCCATTACTCTAACTATCATCGCCAGTATGCAAGCGGTGGGAGTGATTCTGGTGATCTCTTTACTTATCGGTCCTGCATTGACTGCCTATTTGTTAGTAAAAGAACTGCATCAGATGATGGTTGTAGGAGCCATTTTAGGAGCAATCGCCAGTATTTCCGGTGTCTACCTCAGCTATTATCAGAATTTGCCTTCGGGTCCAGCGATCGTGCTGGTATCATCTAGTTTATTTTTGCTAGCATTGCTGTTCAGTCCGTCTCAGGGAATTTTAACTCAACCTAACCCAAATGGAACTACGGCAAGAGCTATGCGTCGCCTAGGTCTATTTAAACGGAGTGAATAGCGTAGCAGCACGGAGGCAGCACCGACTGATACTCTTGTCAAAGAACTGATTAGTACAATTAAAGCAAATCAAAGGTCAATTATCTTTGTCTAACTGAGCATTAACCCAAAGCCTCAACCCCTTCAACTTATACGCTGAGAGTGCATCAATTGAGTGAGCCATTTCTGGAAACCATAAAAATTTACTTTTATTTTGTCTGAATGTATATTCATGTGTTAAACTATTTGTAGAACTAAAAGGAGTCGATCCATGTCTACTGTTACCCAAATGAAATGTGCCTGCGAAACTTGTCTATGTGTGGTTTCGCTGTCGGATGCTGTAATGAAAGATGACAAGGCTTACTGCGGAGATGCCTGTGCGAACAATCATCCTGCGGGTCAAGGCTGTGGTCATACGGGCTGTACCTGCGACGCTTAATTTTCCTATAAGGTTTATCCATGCCAAACAATGCGGCTGAAGAAGTCATGACCGAGCATTTTGAAGATGGAGAAGATATCTGTTGCGATCTTCCCCACACCGATGACGTTGAAGCTGCCAACCCCGCTCAAACCGAAATGCTAACGGTTGAGAAGGCGCAGCGTATGTCAGAGTTTCTTGGCTTTCTAGCCGATACAAATCGGTTGCGAATTCTCTCTATTCTGGCAACTCAAGAAATGTGCGTCGGCGATCTAGCAACTGCCTTGGGAATGAACGAATCAGCCGTGTCGCATCAGTTGAGAACACTTCGAGCCATTCGTTTGGTTAGTTTTCGCAAACAAGGACGGCACGTGTTTTACTATCTGCAAGATCATCACGTTTTCGACTTTTACCGAGCAATCATTGAGCATTTAGAGGAAGCAACACCGTAGCGTTCAATTTTTAAGCTAAAGAACACTTAGCCCAATAGCACAACTGGCGGTCAAACTTCTGCTATTGGGCGACTATGCAATCTTGGTTACATAATCTACTAGCGTTCCGTTCCTTAGTTTGGCTCGAATTTAACCTACTTCTATTGTTTTAAACTAAACACGCCTGAAAGTCCTCTTTCAGTTGAGCCTCATTCAAGTTGCGACCGATGAACACCATCTCATTTTTGCGGGTTTCATTTGGCTTCCAGGCGCGATCGCGTGTACCATCAAACAGCATATGCACTCCTTGAAATACAAACCGATTGTCTTCCCCGGCAATATTGACAATGCCTTTCATGCGGAAGATATCTGTTCCTTGAGTTTGTAACAAATCGCTAATCCAATCGTTTAACTTTTGCATATCCAATGCGCCGGATTCTACTAAAGCTACAGAAGCAACGGTTTCATCATGCTCGTGTGCCGTTTCATTCAAGAATTCTGGGTCAATCTCAAGAGCGCGGCTGAGGTCAAAGGCTCCTACTCCTAAGAGTGCATCCATTTCTAGCTCGGCGTTGCGGGTGCGGTAGATTTTGGCTAGAGCATTTATCCCTCTAATCCGCTTTTCCAGTTCTTCTAACACATCATCTGTTACCAAATCAGTTTTATTGAGCAAAATTACATCAGCAAACGCAATTTGCTCCTGCGCTTCACTACTTTCCCAATGCGACCAAATGTGTTTAGCATCAACTACTGTCACCACCGCATCTAGAGCCAATTGACCCTGCATATCTTCATCTACAAAGAAAGTTTGAATTACTGGTGCGGGGTCAGCAAGTCCCGTTGTTTCAATCACCAAATGGTCAAATTTATCCCGCCGCCGCATCAAATTACCAATAATCCGAATCAAATCACCCCGGACTGTGCAGCAGATGCAGCCATTGTTCATCTCAAATATTTCTTCGTCTGCATCAATAACCAATTGGTTATCAATTCCCACTTCTCCAAACTCATTGACAATTACAGCTACCTTTAAGCCATGTTCGTGAGTCAAGATGCGATTGAGTAAGGTTGTTTTCCCTGCTCCCAAATAGCCAGTAAGGACAGTTACAGGCACTACATTCATTGTCTTGTTAGCGACCATACCACGAATACCTCTTTATTTATAGAATGATAATCACTCTCAAACTATCATAGAAAACTTTAGCCACATCTGAACTAAAAACACCAAAAGATATTATCCCTTGGTGTCTCTGTGGTTAAAAAAGCTAAGTATTTCTGCTAATTACTTTCTAATTAAAACTTCACGGCTTTCTTTAGCTTGTTTTTACGGAAAAACGCTAATAGAGCAAACGCGCCGACTCCAAGAAAAGCTGATGGCTCCGGCACTGGGGTAAAATCTACGTTGAAAGTGCCAGACTCACGAAAACTACCGCCCTTAGTATTACCAAGATCCAGAAGCCGGAAAGTTGCTGAGTAAGTTCCAGCCGATGCGGAACTATCTGTCCAAAAAGTGGGTGTGAACGAGATATCATCCCCACTGCCCCAAGTATAGGTAGCACCGACTTGTGTCAAGATGTTCAAACCTTGCTCGTCTGCAATATTTAGTCCATCGGTAATCGATACCAATTCCAGAGCAGGCATAGCATTTTCTAGCGAATTGCTCCAGCGACCATCCGAACTATTAAACAAGTATTGCGCTCCGGGATCTTCGTTGCTTTTGAGAGACGAAACAGCTTTTATCGTCAAATTGCTGTATTCCTCTCCCGTCGATGTGCTGACAAGTTTGTCAGCGTAAATTCCTGTACCTGGCTGGAGAGTAATCGGTGGTAATCCTGTGTAAGTTTCTGGGATTCGGTTATTAGTATTTGTTGAATTAATCGTGGGGTTATCCACTGCACCGGAGTAACTGTAAGAACCAATACCGTGAAAATGATTGGTTGTCGGATCTTCCTCAACGTGCGAGTACAGGAAAGTCAGGCGGTCATAGTTGGGGTTTTCTAACCCTGCGTAGTCACCATTTTGTAGCACATCAAAACCATCTACCCCAATGTAAAAGTGTTCATATTCGCGATCGTGAGTGTGAGCAGGTTCGCTCTGAGCTATAGCGACTTGGCTAGAGGCAACGGAGGCAATCAGAGCTAGTGGTGCAATTAGCATCAAGCTGGCACTCTGAGAAATTGGTAGGCGCATTATCTAGTCTCCATGTTTGAACAAATCAATGGGTACTCAAACCAGCAGATTTATAAGGTCTATGCCAATCAACAATTTGTTCAGGCACAGATAAATCGTTACTCGTTTAGATAATGATTATCATTATCAATGTATAGATGTCAAGTAAAAGTTGGCGGAGGAGGCGATCGCCCCCAATCAAAACAGCTTTTGAGTTTTGCCAATTCAAAGTTGATTGTAAAAAGGGTAAAATAGAGGCTGACATAAAACTCTATTTCTATTTTCAACTTAAGTCAGACAGTTAGTTAATTGCTCTTGGAGTTGGGCAGCGTTTAAGTTGCGCCCAATGAATACCAGTTGATTGCTGCGTTGTTGTTGCCATTGATCTGTTTGTAACTCAATTCGTTTACCACTGAGTTGAAAGATATGGCGTAAGCTACTTTCTTTGAACCAGATAATGCCCTTAGCCCGAAAAATATTTTCATTTAGGTCTTCCAAAAATTTTTGGAAGTTTACTACACTAAAAGGGCGATCGCTTTGAAAAGAAACCGACATAAAACCATCATTATCTAGGTGCTCGGAATGATGATGGTGATGATGCTCATCATGATGGTGATGGTGGCTCGAGTCCTTAGCAGATACAAATAATTCTGGCTGTGAGAACCCGACATCAAGTATAAGCGGAAGTGGTACTTTGCCGTACTGAGAGCGCAGTATTCTTGCCCCCGCTTTAACATCACGAATAACATCCTCTAATTCGTTAGCTTTTGTTTCTGAAACTAAATCAGTTTTATTCAGCAGAATAATGTCTCCATAAGAAATCTGGTTAAGGGCTGCATCACTTTCAAAGTGATCTTCAGTAAATGTTTCAGCATCGACCAAAGTTAAGATTGCATCAAGTCTGGTTAAATCCCGCAACTCCTTACCAAGAAATGTCAAAGCGATCGGTAATGGATCGGCGATGCCTGTGGTTTCTACAATTAAATAGTCAATCCGGTCGTTACGTTCCAGTACACTATATACTGCATCCAACAAACCGTCGTTAATCGTACAACAGATACAGCCATTGGTCAGTTCCATCATATTTTCATCAACGGATACCAATAGCTGACTATCAATATTGATATCACCAAACTCATTTACTAAGACAGCAACTTTTAAATCCTGGCAGTTTTGCAGAATATAGTTGAGCAACGTAGTTTTGCCACTACCCAAAAAGCCTGTAATGATTGTGACGGGCATTCCCTGTTTGGGAATATCTAAGATCGGGTTTGGTTTCGATAGTGTAAGATTAGTCATGGCTCCTTATGGTGTTAATTGAGCGCCTGAACAGACATAGCTAACTTGTGTGCCAGCGCCTTTTGCTTCATCATTTGAAAAATGTTATAAAATCCATTGCTACGGGAAGGAGTGAGGCTGACGTTCAAACCAGTGTCTTGAATGAAGTCTGGGGAAACTTGAAGAATTTGCTCTGGTGTTAAGCCGCTCAGTCCTTCAACAAGTAACGCTACTAGCCCCTTAGTCAACTGAGAATCAGAATTGCCTTGAAAATTAACTTTACCGTCTTCCAAAGTGGCAGTGACATAAACTTGGGAAACGCAGCCAGGAACCTTGTTTTCTGGCACTTTGTCATTGGCTGGAAACTCCTGGAGGCGTTTGGCAAACCAAATCAGTAGCTCGTAGCGACGCTTTTGATCGGGTTGACGCTTAAAGCGTTGGATAACCTGCGACAAAGATGCTGGTAAGGGATCTGTGGTGGATGACATAGTTAACAAATTTATTTAGAACGTAATTGTGCCTAGAAAGTTGCGAAATCTTCGTGAATTTGCAAGGATTCGCACTTAATTTTATCTGTCAAAATTGCAGTGGCTATCTCGCTTGTATGAATTTCCAACTGAGCATCTGGCAACGCTTCAAACAAAAGATGCTGTTGGGGAAAAACAACGCGCTCAAAATACCAATTAGTAATGTTTGTAATCCGCACAATCTGGATAAAATTGGTGGCATTAATATAGCTACAGATTATGCGGTGGTTGTATTTAAAAGGTAATAAATCGAGTATTTGAGTCATGGCTATACCATAATTGCTTAAATTAACTTTCAGGCGGCGGTGGAATCTGAGCGAGAATCCCTTTTCTCAAAATTTCTGGTCGCTCGTATCGTGGCACAATGCCATTATTACTGCTGTAATATTGTTCTCCAAGTCTAATCACTGCTGCTGCACTTTCAAGCGGTGGTAAGTCGCCAAACATTAAGGTGGTTTTGTTCGGTGCTGTAAAGGCGACAGCACAAGGTCTTTTACAAGCACTTAGGCAGTTTACTTCTTGAATTACAAACTCAGGCTGCAACGCCCATTTTTGATACAAACTTAATAACTGGTTCAACAAATGAAAGCCGCCTCTTTTACCCATGTAGTCTCGTTGAGTTGGTGAAAAGGAGCAGGATTTGCAGACGAATATAGCGTGTGTAGTCATAGCGATCGCATTAGTTATGCTGGATTATATTTATGTTGGATAAGGTTACAAATATCTGTATATTCAATCTCGGTAATTGGCTTGTGAATTTTGTATTGTTGAGCCGGATTGAGCATTACAGCAATCACTGTCTCAACTGGTGGACAATTTGGCTCAGTACAACTTAATTGACTAAGAGAAATATGCACTTCCCGATCAATTGACAGAGTTTCATAAAGCCAATTTTTTATTTGCCTAATTTGTTCTCTATCCGCTTTAGTGGTTCCGCGTGCAAACAAATTCATATTCTTGTTTTTTTTTTGTTGGTTTTAAACGTTAATACGGCTGTAGCAATCCTTCAATATTATGGCTTTCAGTTCCAGCGCCGTTTTTCTTGTTTTCTGGGATAACAGCGAATAATGCAAGTGCATTAATGCCCAACTCAAACTCTTCTGTTACGTCTTTGGGCAATAAATCAAAGGAATAGCGATCGCTATTCCTTTGAAGCAATTTCAACCTTTTGCTCCTCGCCTTCCATGACAAAAAGTGGATAGATCGAGCTATTGATACTCAACTGAATTTTACTCACCATCTGTTGCAGAGGAACTGTTCGACGTAAGCCACGGGGTCGATGCAGTACAAGGGTGGGAGAGGCGGATTTTGTCAATGTCATAGTAACGCGGTGACAATCATCTGGTGTATGTGATAATGATAATCATTACTATACAACTAAATCAGTTCATCAGCAGATTTTAGAGATAATTCCATGAAAGCCCAACTCAAAAGCAGTCAAGAACAGATATTGATGCTACTAAAGCAGTTAAATTATGCTGTCTCTGCCCAAGAAATTTATATTGAGTTACGAAATAAAAAGCAAAGCTTAGGGTTAGCAACGATTTATCGCATCTTGAAAACTCTAAAACTTCAGGGGAGGATTAGGGCGTGTCATCAATTAGGTAAACTGGAATCAGAACTGCTGAAAAAGAATAAACATTCTTAAAAACGATGACAAGCCGATACGCACTAAGAGATGACCAGTGGGAGAGAATCAAAAACCTGCTACCTGGACGAGCAGGCTATGTGGGAGCCACGGCTAAAGATAACCGATTGTTTGTAGAAGCAGTGTTATATCGTTACCGAGCAGGCATTCCTTGGCGTGACTTACCAGCAAGATTTGGAGATTTTCGTGTGATTCACACACGCTTGAGTCGATGGTCAAAAACAGGTGTATGGGAGCAGGTGTTTCAGCACTATGCTGATGATGCCGACAACGAATATGCGATGATTGACTCCACAATTGTCCGCGCCCATCAGCATAGTGCGGGTGCAAAAGGGGGGATCCATCTACTGAAGCTATTGGTCGCAGCAAAGGCGGATTGAGTACCAAGATTCATGCTGTGGTGGATGCGCTATCGCAACCCACTGAGCTTTCACCTGACACCAGGGCAAGCCTGTGACTTGGATGGAGCCGACCAACTG
>JAABUN010000527.1_pt1 | contig 98216 bp, 96 predicted proteins | sample 5559311 | NCBI WGS metagenome assembly JAABUN01 (sample SAMN10711877, study PRJNA513370) | rock metagenome | isolation source: Antarctica rocks | place: Antarctica: Victoria Land, Siegfried Peak sud | reverse complement strand
CTACCTTAATTAAACTTTATTTCTTTAAAATCTAACTTATAATTAAACTTTTCTCTTTATATTATATTATTCTTTCTATTATTCTATCTCTATCTATTAATCTTTTAATATCTTATATTTATTATATAAATTACTTAAAATTATTTATTAATTCCTTTTATCTTCTATCTTCCCTTAAAAATACTCTTATAACTCTTCTATCTACTTCCTCTATCTCTCCTTAATCTATTCTTTCTACTTCTCTATTAATTTCTATTTTTCTCTTGAAATTTATCTTCTCTACTTTAATACTTCTACTTTTAATCTCTACTTAATTTATTCTAATTATTTCCTCTTAACTTTAATTTATAATCTCTTTATTTCTTTCTAATATTCTCTTCCTAATCCGCTTTCTATCTACGGAAATTCCTTGCTCTATTTCTTTCTTAATTCCCTCTATCTACTTAATCTACTCGGAAATCTATTCCTAGAAATTCCTAGAAATTCCTAGAAATTCCCTTTATTTCTACCTTATCTCTTCCTCTTATTTCTATCTAAATTTTACTTACCTTTATATTACTTATCTTAATAATATTTATATAACTTCGCCTTATTTCTACTTAATTACTCCTTCCTATTTCCCTTTAAATTCCTCTAATCTACGTACTTTATTCTAAATATTCTCCTCGGAATTCCTCTTATCTCTATCTAATAACCTATATTATTTCTACCTTTATCCTCTATCTATCCTATCTACCTTCTTTTCCTATTAATTCGCCTTATCTCTACTTAATAACTTCTATTACTTCTACTATTATTTACTTTATCTCTACTAACTTACTAACTCTACTTTCCTATTAATTTAAATTATTCTATCTTATTCTATCTTTAGATTCTTATTAATTTAACTTTACTATTTCCCTATTAATTCTATTAAGTACTATTAAATCTATATTATTTTTATCCTAACTTACCTTATTTCTATTAAACTACTATCTCTTATCCCTTATTTATTCGCTTTATTTCTACCTATCTAAATCTTCTATTTTCCTCTAAATCTAAATTATCCCTACTAATTAAACTCTTCTATCTCTATCTTAATTCCGCTTATCTCTAATAAAGCTATTTAGTAATTCTAAACTAAATCTAAGCTTAATTAATAGAGTTCTAGAAATTAAATATTTTAATAGAAAAGTAAATATATTAGGATAATAACCCTATTACTTTATCTAGACTAGCTCCTAACGCCGTATAGTAAAAAGCTATCTATATTATCCTCTTTTCTTTTAGATATAACTCGAATTCTTTAGAAAGATATCTAAGCTTAATAAAAAGAAGATTCGTTTTAGTTTTATAAATTTCCGTCTTTCTTCCTAGATATAGAAGCTCTTCTCGAGTACCCCGCTTTATACCTTTATCTTTTAGTCGATCTATATATCCGGATAGATATCCCGGTATAAATAGACCGACTATAAGGAAAGAGAGTAGAAAATTAGGGAAAGTATACTCTTTCACCTTGTTATCTCGCTAGAACCCTCCATCCCTTTTAGCTAACTATCGACGATAGTAGTCTTAAGGTAAGAAATAGTAAAAGCAAGCCGTATAACTAGCGATAGACTTACTAGTCCTAAGTCTATCTCGAAAATAATAGACTTCCTATTAAAAAGCTCGACTTTCCCCTCGAGTACACGTAGATAGCAAATGCCCGTCGTCCTCTATAGTACTATAAAGTAAGTAATAGGGATACTTCTTATAGTACGTAAAGAGAAAGGACCTGATATCCTCTAGAAGAAGTGCGTTTCGTTAAACTTTCAAGCGTTTTTTAATAGAAATCGACGAGATAGCTACTTCTTTAGCCTGAATTTCGTCTAGATCTAGAAACATATTAGTTATATAATAGAAAACTATAATATAAAGAAAATATACCGATTAATTTAAGACTAGGGCTAAGAACTCGTTATTCTTCTTCGAGAATTTCTTCCTTTTCGGAGTTATAAAGGTCTTCGTCGATTCTTTCGTCTTGTATTAAGCTCGATATATCTAAAACCTATTAGAAAAGTATGAATATAAATTAAAAGGACTTACTTTCGTAGTACTCTAGGCAAAAAATCGCAGGGGATAGCCGGTTTTTTATATTTCTCTATCTCTTTTCCATCGAGATAGCTAGAAAAAATAGCTCGTCGACAGGTATTCGAGATATAGCGTTGAATAACACTATTCTCGAATACTTCTACCTTACTAGGCCGAGGTCCTAGTTAAGTTAAAAGAGTAGAAGAATTAACGGAATTCAAAAGAAGTAAAATAGCCTCGCTATTCTTTCCGTTCCTACCCGCTTAGCCCGTCTCCTAAGCGTAATCGTATAGATGATAAGGTAGACCGAGGTGAAAAACGACTCGAATATTTGAAACGTCGATCCTATAACTAAGAGAGCTTGTTAAAATAAGAATTCAAATATTTCCCTTAAGAAAGTCTAAAAGAACTCGTTCTTTTCCAGGGCTATTAGAGTAATAAATAGAGTATTTTAGCTCTCTATTTAACTCTCTAGCCGCCTCGATAGTCCGGGTATAGATAACGATTCGTTTGAGAGGAAACTCGTTATCTTTTTTTTAAATTATTAAAAAAGCCTCTTCTTTAGAGACTTTCTCTTAAATAATATATTGAATATTCGTTCTAATAGTTAAATTTCGATAGACTTTCATTTCTAAAGACTCTAGATTAAGAGTCCGAAGAAGGTCTCGTTCGTATCTCGGAGGTAGCGTGGCTGTAAGGAGGATAAGCTGGGTTTTTAAATCTACTACCTCCCTGAGACGGCCTAGGACCCTTCGAAAAGACTCTTTAGTATTTAGGACGACTTGAACTTCGTCGATAAATACTTAGTCGAGTCGTTAGACTATTCGTAGTCGATTAACGAAATTTCGAAAATCTAAAGATAGGAAAGTCTCAGGCGTAGTAAAGACGAGACGGGCCGAATCCGGAGGTATTCGAGCGTTGAAAATAGCCGAAGAAATGCCGAGATTCTTAGCTCTAGATAGCTGGTCTTGTAGTAAAGAAACGAGTGGTTCTATAATAATAGAAACTCTATTCGAGCCGATAAAAGAAGGTAATTAAAAAAGAAGACTCTTTCTAAATCCGGTAGGTAGTATAGCTAGTATAGGACTCGTTCTAACTAGTATATCTCCTAGAATTTCTCGTTGAGAAGTTCGAAAACGAATAGTAGAGTCGGAAAAAAGTCTTCGTACCTCCCGATAAAGATCGATATTCCGTAAGGAGTCTAGTCGTATAAGACGTTCATTTTTAAAGTCTTTCTCCAATTTTAGTATATCGAGTCGATAGCGAATGATTTCCTGAGTAGAACTCGTAAAACCGAGAAAACGGTGCTAGTTCTATTATAAACTCATTAGTTATTATACTATATAGACCCTTATAGTAAATATAGATAAAATATCAAAAATATAATAGAAAAATAGTAAAAGTAGAGTAGACTTACTATACTAGCCTCTCGAAATCGTCGTTTCAAGCCTTAAATCTCTCCCGTTATTTCGAAAAGACCTCGAGCGTATACGATTCCCGCCGTCCTAGAAGAGTATCCGGCCTATAGATCTAAGACGTCGTCTTTATAATCGACGTCATTTTCGTCGTCTATTTCCGTAGATTCCTCGGGTTGAAACTGAAGAGATTTCGAAAGAAAACGACGAGAGATTCTAATAGCTATATAGCGATAGTCGCTAGGATTAACAGCTAATCCTAAACCGGCTAGTATCTCCCTTTAAAAAACCTTTCGAAATCGTTTGGAATTAATTCTCGTAGCTTTGGAACGTCGACTTTTCGATAGATTCTCGAAAAGATACTCTGAAGGCGTTTTTCGAAAATTCGTCAATAGAATTCGCTCTAGAAAAGGAACTACTAGCCACAGATAATGAACTAGTAGTTCACCGACCTCTCGAGGTAGATATCGATGAATGATTTTCGTAGTACCTGAAATACTATACCCCTTATAATAAGAAGTAATAAAGACAAGTAGACCGTTTTCTACGAAGATATTCCGAGTTCCCGTCTTCGTAGAATTCAAATGTCGTAGAGATAATAGCTCTGGAGCCCGGGCCGGTTAGCCTCCGGTAAGGTGAATAAGAATAAGAAGGTTTTCGAGAAATCGAGAAAGAAACGAAATCCAATCCGAAAGCTCTCGGGAATCCTAGTAGAGTTCGGGCCCTAGAATCGTAAACCGGCTAGCCAGATCGGGACTAGTAGCTATACGACTGTATAGAAATCGTTCCGGGTCTTCTAGCCCTATATTCGTACGAGAATCGTTGAGAAAGTTTGAAAACGGGGTGGAATTAAGAGGATTATCGTAGATTTAGCGCCAAGGAATATCTGGAATCTTTCGTAAAGGACTTTTAGCCGTAGATATACTATTTTCGAATAGTATATCTTGAAAAAGTAGTACTCGAGTCGAAGAGATAAGGCTATAAAGAAATTCTCGAAAATTAGCTATCGAGAAAGAAAGAGTTCTATAAATGATAGTCTCTCCTTCCTAGTCGATATAGCCGGAAGAAGTCGTATTTCGGGCTATCTTTAGTCCGTAGCTTCGAAGGTCTAACATCCATTCGAAAGGCGATCGAGAACCCCGAACGAGAAATCGATTTACAAGCGTTTCTAGTCGTAAAAGAGGTCCGTTTCGAGCTCCGGGGCCGGGAAAACGTTCTTCCATAGTACTAGTAGTACTAGAAACCGAGCTTGAGTCGTCTGGTCTAGACTCGATGGAGGAAGAATTTTTGAAAGCGAGTCGTAAAACGAGAAAACGTCCGATTTTTAAAATAGAGGATAGAATTAAAGGATAACTATCGATATCTTTAAAACCTCTTTAGTCTAGACCTAGTACGGCTAGAGCGTCGATGAAAGGGAGCTCGTATTCGTCTTCGGAAGCGGATTAATCGAGAAGAGCAATTGAAAAGTATAGTAAAGCTTTTTCTAGACGAGAAAGAGGGGCTATCTTCCTGGAATTTCGGGCCTAAATTCAAGTATTCTCATTGATACTAAATTCGTCTTCGTCGCTAGTCTCGATTTGGCTAGCGTCGTCGGAAGAATCGCTGTCTTTCGATATTTCTCGAAGGTTTTCAACGAATTCTTCGGGGTTTTCGATTTCCGAGACAATTCGGACTAGACGACGATATCTAGACTATTAAAGAGACGTAAAAGAATAGTCCGGAAATAACGTCGACGTCGTAGACTCTTGAGTTCTAACGAAAAAAGCGAGAATTTACTTAAAAGAACGAGAATACGTCGGAATTCGACTCGGATCCTAGTACGCCCGAAGGGGCTTAGCTCGGAACTGATTAATTTTAGTCCGAACTATCTGAAAACGTCTGAAATACCCTATATTCGATAGGGTTTGTTGTGATTTACGAGCGAGTTCGTTGAAACTAGCCTAGATAACCTTTAATAAAGGCGTATCCGGCTCCCCTACGAGGGCGACTAGCTCGATCCGGTCTAGCCCGTCTAGATAGGAAGCCTATCGAGTCCTTTCTAGCTAGGGACTAGGGTCGTCGTAGGGGTTTTTCTCGATTTTTCGTATTTCTTTCGTTCGAAACTCGAGGATTCTGGAGTCTAGACGAGACCATTCGGATTCCTAATTTTGGGGCTCTATAAATACTATTAGTACTACTATTTTATAAGAAGATATTAGAGAAATACCTTGAGAAAACTCTGAAAGAGCCTCGGACCGTTCGGGGTAAATTTCGCTCTTATCTTCGTTTTCTTCTTCTTCTACCGAAGTAGCCGTTCTAGGCCTAGTCTGTCGATCTGAAAAGGGTCTTCTAGAGTTAACTCTAAAGTAGGAATGGCCTGGGTTAGAAAGGAAGAATTGTTGACAGCTAATCCCCGTAGCCCAAGGTTCTTCTATATTAGAAGTCTTTAGAATTCGACCTTTTCCCCGAGGATTCTCCTAAGAATAAACCTCCCTATAATGTTTTTTTATAGGGGCTTTCAATCTTACTATATACGAATAGTCTTGGCACGCTAGACCGTCGTTATAAAGAGCGAGTTCGGGAAAAAAGAAAGGGAAAGAACTTGGGATTCGAGCCTCTTTAAGGTTATCTCGATCCTAAATAAGACTAGTATGTTTTCTCGTCTCTTAAAGTATTTCCTCTCGAATTTCAGGGGAAAGTTAATGCGGTTTCCCTTAGAAATAAGAATAAATACTTGATAGAAGAATAGAGTAATAATAATTACGACAAGCTAGAAAGCTAGTATCCCCGAGAATCGAGATATATTCTATAGTAATTGAAAGAGTTATATCGATTTCCTATCTAGAATTTAGAATGAACTAGAAAGGATAGATATTTAGTAGAATATTAAGGAAGGAAGAAAGAGAATAAAAGAAGATACGTAGTTATAGACGTTTAGCGCTTACTAGAGACGCTCTCAAGCCGTCCCGAACCTTAAACCTTAATATTTATATAGGCGAGTAGTTACCTAGTACTAACTACTAATCTTTACTTTCTATCTTAATAACTTTTTATTAATAAGGGATAATTTTATACTTTCTTTAAGGGTAGATAAAGGACTATCTAGATTATTTATATATATATATAAAAATGTATTCTAAGAGATATTTCTATATATATACTAAGTTAAATTCGATTAGCTAGAGGACTTTAAAGAAACTATATTAGGTTTTCTTTTATTATTAATAACTTTCTTAATACTTATCTAAATTATATAAACTCTTTAATTAATTTTTAATAAGACTCTACTCTATAAATACCTTATATAAAGTTTTAGTAGATTCTAACTATATATATTACTACTAGAGTACTTAATAGATAGATAAATAGAACTCTTAATACCTTAACGAGTTCTCTATAGTTTCTTACTAAAAATAGCTCGTTAAAAAGCTCTAAGCGAGCTCTTTACAACGATATTATTTTCTAGAAATCATATTTATTATATCTTGTAAGGAACGAGTGAGAACTAATAAGGTTATACTAGCTGCGGATTACCCGGCCCTAGCGGAATATTAAAAATTCAGCTAACTTTTAGAAATTCTAGAAAGTCGAGACTAAGCCTAATAAAGAAGGTTAGACCCTCCTTTTATAGGGCTTATAGTCCGCTTTAAAATGTACTTTTCAAAAAAAAGATCGGACTAAATTTAACCCGGAAATCATTTAGCTAAAGATTTTAAATAATTCTTACCTAAATCCTTAGTAGTATACAAATAATTTCCGCGCCGAAATTATTTATCTCTAGATGATAGCTTAAAGTACGGCTCTAGAGATTAAGCGGATAAAAACTAAATCTAAACGTAGATCTTTTCTAGTACTTTATATATTATTTTTCTTTCTTATTATAATATTACTATTAGTAGAGGGGTAGATAGAGAATTTAGCGTAGATTCTAAAAATATATAGATATTTAGTAATTTAGCGTATATTTATAGAGCTATATTAGAAAGAAGACTAAAGTTTAAAGTACTTAGAGGTTTTTAAAGGCTTTACGAATAATTATTTTTTAATCTATAATACCTTTATTATTTCTTACCCGATTCGGCTTATTTTAATTTTATATTTTTCCTAACCCTTTTTTCTATAATTTATTTATAGATTACTAAGCCGTATCTATATTATCTAAAAACTCTTCTATAGTAGTAAGGATTAAAGCCTTAGTATTACCTATAACCTAGGCTTTAACTACTTATTTTCTATAAATTTTAAGTCTATTAATAGCCTTAAAGCTACTCTATATATTACTCTATTTCATATAAAATCATAGTACTAAAATCTTATAAGGAATCGTTAAGAAGTATTAAGCTCGTACTAGTCGCAGATCTCCCGTTAGGGGCGGAATATTAAAAAAAACATTAAGTTAGAAAAATTCTATACTTATAAGACTAGGCCCGGATAGGCTGAAAAATAGATCATTTTAAAGCGCTGACTAAGCTCTATTTAGCAATTTTTTTTTATTAAAATCGGTAAAGGTTTTACCTTAAGTTCATTTAATTCTAAAAAATTAAATAAATCTTAACTAAATCCTTAGTAGTAAATAAATACACTTAACCTTAGATTTATTTATCTCTAGATAATAGTACTAATATAGCTAGTATATAATCTTAATATACTAGGTAGTTAATAGTACTTAGTAGTAGCTAGAAGGTATTACTACTATTTATTATATTAGATATAAATAGTAGGTAAAAGATATATTCTCTATATATAAGAAATCTATCTTTATAAAAAGGATAGATACTAAGCCTATTTAAGTAATACTATAAGGTAAATATTAGGTAATTATAAAGTAATTATAATAAACTTCCTATTATACTAATTTAGTAGTTATTATAATAGGACTTTAAAGTCTTATTATAATAATACTTAACTATTTATCTCTTATAATAGGAATAACCTTAAGAATTTTAATAATAATAAGTAGTAGATATAAGTAGAATAGCTTTAAATTACTAGGATATATTAACTCTTATAAGTAACTAATAGAAATATAAATAGATTATCTAGATAGAATTAATATTAGAATTAAGGCTAAGGATATCTATTACTAAATACTTTAAATAATAACTAAGTCTTATATAAATCTTTTAATAGGACTTAATAATAGCTTAGAGTCTATTAAACTACTATTAAAGATAAAGAAAATTCCTAGAAATAGTTATATAATAAGTAAGTAAATTATAATACTTATAAGAAAGACTTCTACTAATCTACTAACTAAGAATACTCTAGTTACTTAGAAGAACCCTAGAAAAATAGCTAGAGTCTTAGAAGTACTAGGAATAATAGTAATAATATAGTAGAAACCTATTTCCTATTTATCTAAGTATTTAATAGTAGTATTCCTATTATATTATACTAGTATTACTAGTATTACTAGTTATTATATTTCTAATAAATATAAAGAAATTATATTAAAGAGAGGTAGAAAAGTATTAATATAATATATACTTTATATTTATATCTTATTATCTTATTATATTATATTATATTATATTATATCTTCTATTATAATCTTTTAGTAGTTTACCTTCTATCTTCTCTATTTATCTATCTTATTAGTATTCCTACTACTACTATTATTATACTCTATATATATTAATATTATAATAACTATATAACTCTTAATAGTACTTTTAAACTATTATAAGATCTCTTAGCTATTTTAATACTAAGATACTAGAAGGTTTATAACTAGTATTATATATAAGTAGATATTATTACTATTTATATATCTTATATTATATCTTATATATCTTATATATATTATATCTTATAATAAGCTTATAAACTTAATCTTAAAAGAATTTAATCTAGTTTTATTTAAAAATAAAGAGATTTACTTAATTATAACTAGAATTATTACTATTAAAGATCTTATAAATAATATAATAATAGTATTTTTTAAATTAAATATAATTAGAAATATAATCTATATAAGTATAATCTATTATATATAATTAAATTATATTAACTATTAATCTACTTATTATATATTATTACTAGATTTTAAAACTTATCTATTACTAAATCTTATAACTTACTAGTAGCTACTCTTTAATTTACTTTATTAGTAAGAATATTTATTATCTTATTATTCCTCTCTCTTTCTATTAATATATACTATTCTTTTAAATATTATTAACTACTTAGAATATAACTAGAAAGGAAGCTATCTTACCTTTTAATATAAAGCTATTTAAAACTAATAAGCTCTAATTATAGTATAATAAGATAATAGGTATAATACCTAACCTTAGTAATAATATAATAGGTAATACTCCTTTAAACTTATAGTAGAAGCTTATATATAGCGACTTAAATAATATATATTTTTACTTATACTATTACTAAATAAACTACTTAGTATCTAGTAGGCTCTATTATCTAGAAATAAGAAAAGTACTTATATAATTATAGTCTTATAAGGTAGTAATAATTACTTATTAATATATATAAGCTTATAAAGCTTATAAATAGAGTTATTATATTAATAGTCTCTTCTACTTATATAACTTATATAAGATAAGGATAAGGCTAATAATACCTTTAATTTCTCTATTAATAGAGACTACCTTATTTAATAAATATAGATTAGATTAATACTTATAACTATATAAGTAAAGGCTATACTAATAGGATTTATAAGTTATTAGCTAATATCACATATGTCGTTGGCGGTTAATATCAAGCCCCCGCCTTGCTCCTCTAGGCCCCCCTTCCTGAAAGCGCTAACCGTTGATACTCTCATCGCCTCTCCTCGCATCAGTCATCAGGCTGAATCTATGCTTCAACATAGCTTCCGTATGCTCCTTCCGACTACATCATGAGTCAGCCCAAACCTCAAACCAACTTACCCACTGATCAAGCAAAGAGAGAAACACTCACAACGCCTCTCTCTCCTCACTCATCTCCCGCCTGACTTTCTCCGCCTCCTCGCGCCCTATCGGCCAGGTGGAAACCATCTGCTCCACCAACTCTGTCAGCCACAAATATCCAGCTAAGACAATGCACCTCGTTCAAATTGACTCACATCGACGATATTATCGAAGATCTCCAGCGGAAGCCGATACAATACCGGGACCTTCTGTCGTATAGAACGGAGCCACCAGTCGCGCCGCTGGCACGGCACATTCGCCGTCGACATGATGCGCCTATTTGGATCGACGAGGTGAATTGCCAGGAAGCTACAGTGGCCTGGCTTGGAGCGGTCGAGGAGGCTGAAGGGATTGAGGCGTGTTTGGAAGACCTAGCATGCAGTAAGCAGGCGCACGTGGGAAGCTTGGAAGGGGACGCACATTAGGGAAATTGATCATGCGACCCTCACGGATGGAGAGGGTGCCGAGCTCTTGCATTGCGGGTGCCAGGTCTTTGATCCCGTAGACGGCTTCGGTTTCTTTTGTCGTTTTGGTGAATGTGTTTAGCCAGATTGCTTCTTCGTTTGATACGCGGTGCCGGAAGGATATGCTGGGTGCGGTGGTGTCGGTGCTGCTGTAGCAGTATAGGGCTGTGCTGGTGATGCGTTCGTTCTAGGGGGTGAGTCCGTGGTCAGTGGATGTGGAACTAATTTGAGGCAGTTGGAGAAGAAGAAGGTTTACCATTCGTCCCTGGACGTGCCATTCTTCTCCAGGGTAATCTGGGTTTTGGGGGTCGAGATTGATGCTGAAGACTTCGATGATGGTTTGGACGCCGATGTTCCAGAATTCTTTACGGATGTCTACCTGTGCAGATGGGCAGAGCTGGCCGCGTTCGTCTTGGAATTCGGGGCGCGCTCGCGATGTCGGGGATCGATATGGGCCTGGGTCTGGGTCTGGTCTAGTGTGTTGGCTTGTGAGTTGCACGGGGTCTATGCGACGGGTGAAGAGCTGGGAGGTTTTTAGGCTTATGAGAGTGGCGTTCAGCATAGGTATAATACGGTCAATTATCTCGCTAGTCGCTTCGTGGAAATCTCGGTCTAGTATGGGATGCGCGTTGTTGATATAGCTCGTGGTTCTGTGGTTTAATTAATCATTGAGGCACCTAGAATGAGCGAAGACGGGAGGCATGTGGCTTACCGTGCTTTGCTGGTGTCTTTATCAAAGCACACATCGCATGGCAGCCATTGGTACCGTGTCGACCAAGCAGTGCTAGTATCATAGCAGAACTCTCCTCTGAGTGTACCGTCCTCGCCAGGGCGCAATTGACTCATAGACTTGCCCCTTCCGCATAAGCTGAGGTAGTCTTCAGGTTTGGTCATAGCAGAGGATAGATATTTAGTCCTCCCGAACTGCATTGGGCAGACAGAGGGATCTATGATAAGTTTTGTGAATGCGTCGGATTGGATGTTGCTCAGATAATGGTCGTTTCGCTCGATGCGTTCAAGCGAGACTTGTACTGATGTCCTAAGCTCACCGGGTATCAGAGTGTCGGATTTGTAGACGCCGTAGTCGAGAGCGGGGACTATTTGAAGTTCATGAAAAGGCATGATGCTGTCTTGAAGCTCCTGAACACACTGTATACAGGTTCAGCATTGTCTCAAGAGTCTCTGCCTCTTCAACCAACCCATTCAGCCATTCGAAAGGTCAAGTCTGGGTGTCGAGATAGCACTTTCGCTTCCCAATCTTCAACGAAGCTCAGATCCAGGATCCTTCTTTCCCAACCAAGTTTGTCAGTCAGTTCGTTCATGGCGGCCAACATCAGGCGCTCTCCGACTGTCAGAACATCAGGTGCGTAGCCACTGGGCAGGTGTTAGCAGGACTTGGAACAGCAGCAGAAGCTCCGAGAAACATGCTTCTCTTCCGAGCCATCAAGAGCGGAATTTAGAAATGTATTGTGATCATGTCGCACTGATTGATGCTGTGGGTAGTCTTGCTGCCATTTTAAAGGCAGGCGAAAGCCTGGGACGACTGTACCCTCCTGCTGTCGAGACGCCATCCAAACGGTTGTTCCTACGTAAGACACTGCAGAGACTGTTGGCTCGACAGAAAGAGATGGGGATTGCCTTCAAGGTCGCACAGTACCTTACGTGTCTGAGACAAGTCGTCGTCTGAGTCAGCTGTAGGGCTGTGGGGCTGTGGGGCTGAGCGACGTAATACAACATATTAGGCCCCCCGAAACCCTGTTGTGCCACTTAGAACTAGCCTAAATTTCCGACGGCTAAGGTACCCTAATTCCCTAAAGAAGGCCCCACTGCGGGAGGCCCGATACTCCTATTTTAGTATGTACAGGGACTGTTGGGGGGACTGTCCCTAGAGGGATTGTTCCAGCTGACATAGTCAAAAAGGGCTATGCGGATCTAGCGATGGAATCACCAATCCCCTTACCCGTTTCTCGCAGAATCCGCACGTTCATATCACGCATGATCATGTTCACATTATCAATTTGCGGCGTATCAGACACACGAAACAAGTGTCTAACATCTTCTGCTCAGCTCTTCATGACTTCTTGGCTATTTTCTTACTGTATCAGGCTCAGGACGTCGTTGGTACTACCAAACTTTCCGATACCCTGGTCCAGGGGTTGTACACTTACCAGCTTACGCCCGAAAATACTTTGAAGCCTTTCCCAAAAGCCGGAAGCAATCTCATGAGGACACCATCTGTCTGCATTTCGTGCCGCACTGCTGAGAGTGGGCTGCGGCTGGTTCTAGGCTTTCAATGCATCTGGCTCAGGCAGGGGTTCAACCATTCGATCTGAAGATTAAATCACATCATGCGAGAGCCCGACCATGCTTCTCAGGGATGTGTCGTGCCTCTCCTGAAAATGTTCTCCCTTAATCAGGCGCAGCCATAATCATGGTCTTTGTTTCACATGTCAACATCGCAAACTAGAGTTGGCATTACCCTCCACTCATGGACCGGACGCCGCTCCGAGAGATGTCCTGGTATCTAATGTAGAGCTGATCAGGCCCCCCTTGCGATGTAGCACACACTATGATTGGCCTAGATGGTAGTGGCTTCGCATTTAGCAGCTAGAGAAGTCGTCAAGGCTAAATTTTATACGAAACTCCATGGATGCATCAATGTTGGTTACGACACCTCTCATATCTCTCTCGTGCTACCCTTTCGTGGGCCATATCAACGTATGTGGCACTGTACTGTGGCACTGTAGTATCAAGGGAAATTGTCAATCTGACGAACACGATCTTGCTGATGTGATGTTGGAAGGTTGGCCATTGTGCCACTTAGGCCACCATACACAGACAGCTGCTCCACAAATACTGCCTCTTGATGAGGAGTAGCGGTAAGCGGTGAGCTGCTTAATATATAAGTTCGTCTTTTCGTCTGGTATTTCTCCCTCCCAGACAACTCCTACTCTCTTCTCTTCGAGGACGTCCTTGCTCGACCCACGGGAACATCGTTGCGCTGTGACATACCTGAAGCTTTTCAATATCATCTGATTTCCTCTGCCTCATCCACCATCATGATCATCAAGCCCGAGAACAAAGCGCTGGCATCGTTGCTGCTTGCCTTGATAGGCCATGTCACCAGCGTCGCAGTACCTGGTTCTCGCATATTTGATCTCAGCAAGAGGCAGGACATTGGCCCTGAAAGTACCTCGAAGCTTCGTAACTGTAAGTCACCATCAGCCCCCACCTAACTTTCCTTGGTCACACTTTCTCCGGAGGACTCGCGTGCACATGGAAGACCAGGCAAATAGTCAAATGATTGACGGACTAATATCATGTAGGTAACCCACCAAAGCCCGTCTACATAAATCAAGACGATGTCAAATGGTATGAGAGGAATGACGATTATACAAAGATCGAAAACAAAGTTAGCACTAAAAAGGGTGTTAACGACAGTCCGAAGCCCAAAGACGAGACCGAGGGTGACAACCGGAAATTCGTGGTGGACCATATCATAGAACTCCAACTTCTCGAATTCGCTTTTGCGGACAAAAACCGAAAGCTCAACGACAAGTCGAAGAAGATATCGGACGCCGCTTGGAAGAAAGCCAAAGAAGCAGTCGCTGGAGATAACGAAGACAACTGTAAGACCCTTGCTAAGGAAATCAGTAAGTCTTCGTGAACAAAAGCATTGGAAGCATAATACTAACAGCTGACAGCGGTACTTGGTAATCTTCTCGGAGTCAGCGAGCAAATCAACCTTGGCAAGGAAGCAGTCTACACAAAGATCATCAACGTAGGGCCAGCGTAATCATTCATCTCCACCTCTCGAGCTAACCTCGACGCAGGGCAACACGAACACCAACCTTGCAGCCAAATGGAAAGAGTACAAGAAGCCCATCAAAGACTACCTCGCCAACTACGCCGGCGGCGTCGAAGCCGTCATCACCGCCACAGGCAAAGCTTTCGACACTTTCTGCGACGACGGCACAAACGTCTCGGACTACTTCGACACATTCATCAAAGACGCCTTCCACGCCGGCCAGGTCTACCTCGAGGACCAGATCGGCGCCGCTGGTGCTCCCGGACCCCAGCCCACTCCGGCGCCAGTCCCCGCACCACTGCCGGACAATTGGAGCTACAAGTTCCATACCTACACGGGAAATCTCGCCAAGGGCAAATTCTCGTACTTCATCCTCCCAGGCAGGAACAATGGCGACTATGGCAGTCCTAAGAAACGCTCTCTGGATGGTATGGCTGGCAACCCGCATGTCAAGCGTGTGCCTGAAACTCCGTGCGTTGCGCTCGGGACATGCCCTGGTAGTAATCCTCCTAAGGATCCACCCGTCACGAACGGCAAGGTACGTTTAACCCTTCCTGCCCGCTAACGCACCACAAAATGCACGCACAAGCTGACGCCCTGTCCCCATCTCACAGGTCTGGGTATGGACACAAAGCGGCAGCGGCGCGACTGCCCACGGTCCCTTCGATCTCGACTGCAAAAAAGGGCAGGATGAGCAACAGGGTTTCGATCCCAAAGATACGGGACTGCCTGCATACCTTTTGATCCAGTCTGGCCACGCCTGTGCGTTCAACAGTGATGATAACAACTGGGATGGCATCCATGTTAAGTATAATGCTGAGTATCAGGATGTGGCGTATGGCATTTATAATGACCATAATTGTGTTACGCATGATAATGGGGTTTCTTGCAATAACTTCAATGCTTGAGGCGGGAAGGATAGCTTTGGCGCTTGGGGTTGAGAAGGCCTCATTGAGATTGTGTTGCGGAGTTTTTGATGGAGTTGGATGCGTTGATCGTCTGTTATGAGATATATTTGTGAGATTGAAGGTGTCGAGCGCATGTATTATAAATTGCGTACTATCTGTACTTCAGCGCATTGCTTACTTGGTCTTGTAACATCCTTCTTTCAGTGGCTGCGACGTTCAGATAAACAGTGGACATATTTTTATTATTGTAAACTGAGTGGAATCCGGCTAACGGTCGATTTTTAGCCAACGTGGTAGTACATCTCACTTCACCTCAAACAGAGAAGTCTTATACTTCTCTTCAGATACTATATATCTACAATCTAAGAGAAAAAAAATCGTTACAGTTTAATATCAAGAACCTAGTTTTATTTAAAGCTTTTAATAGTTGGTATATTATTTAGCCCTTATTTAATACTTATAAAAGACGTTAAGATTTGTATACATATTATTTTATTCTTTCAGAAGTTTGGTAGGGTGTTTAAATGTTGGTGTTTGGAGTTTTGATGGAATGGTTAACATGCGCCGGCGTAACAATGGACACTTTCGTACGCAGTAAAACGGGAAGCCGAGGCCATTTCACATGGTTATAAGATTGTCGATGGAAGAAAAGTCATACCGTACAAGGCAAGATCCTGCGCTGAAGCAACCGTCTCTGGTGACTTCGCATGCTAGCTGATACACCGATGCTCTACTTTCCAGTGCCTATAACAGAATCTGTATCGAACCCCACAGCCAAGTATCGGAAATAGGAGAGATCCTCGAAATACATTATCAAACTTCCATCTCAGCATCGTCATACCTCTCTTCCTCGTTGATTGTATGGAAATCATCTGTGCTTAGTCAAAGATATATAATTTGGCAACAAAAGGGGTCTAGACTTACGCTTTCTAGCCCAGTAGGCCTGGAGAAGCCAAGTAATTACCGCGATGACGACCAAGCCGCATAGCCCTATCAAGCTGAAAATGTCTTGTCGGCTCCATTTGGAGGTAGAAGGCTGTTGGATGCCCTCATTGACGCTTGTAGAGTTCATTGCTGAGGGTATCGTGCTTTCGTGATTAAGAAGGTTTGTTTCTTGGAGCATTGGCTTATAGTAGCCACTTGACCAATCGAGGCTTTCCAGGGGATGATGTTTTACCTGCGTGATGTAATGGAGTGAAGCCTTTGGTAAGATTTATGTTCTGCTGTGAGACTCTTCTGGACTTTGAGCTTACGGGATACCCCCGATACTTTTGTATGGAAGCAATCATAAACGGCAATCTTCAAAACATACCTTCTTTGGAATAGGTTCAGATATAATACCCAGCGCGAAACCGGCAACTTAGAATCCTTTCCTCTTTCATATTCCTCGCCGCCTCGATGGTGAATCGTCAAAATGCTAAGCTAGGATTGGAAACCGGCATAATATTGATAGTACCAGTCACACTCACACTAAGCCCAATAAGGGAACCGGCATCATGTTTGGTTGGCAGACGCTGCTTATGTAAGCTGGGCGAGTTATCCTTTCCCTTCATTAAGGCCATTCTCCTTTTTCCTCGTTATCTTGCAGAAATTTCATCATATCAAGGCGACGCAGCTCTGTTCAACATGTCATTCATAGGTCCAGAGATCGACTTGGACTTGTGGCTTCAGCCTGGCTGGGACGTTCAAGAGGCTAGCCTTCCGCAGAGTGATTTAGATCATATGCGACCAAGACGATATTACCAAGAGGCCAGTGCCACGAGCAAACCCTCTGGCTTCGTATTGCCTGATGAAATAGAAACTGAAGCGACTTCTACGGGCCTCTCGAACCGCTATAATGACTGTGACGCCGTACTGGAAGCGTCACTTGCGGCTGCTAAGGACAACGTCAGCCAGCCCAATACATTGGGAGGCGCCGATGAAACGAGTATAAATCCGGATTTCATTATGCAGTCTATAGACCTGGAGTCTTTTAAGGACGTACTATCGGGAGAGTTTTCTCAATTTTCGGACCCGGGTGATTTTGGCGATTTCGACAGCCTGCTAGCGCCATCGATTGGAGAATACCCGGCTTCAGGTGCTCAGACACAAGCGACTAGAACAGCCAATAACCTTTCACAAGTATTCAATCCTATCAGCTCACCTTTTGCGTTGCCTTGGAACGCTTGTCCTCAGCTCCCAGGCGGGAAATCTTGCGGCGCTCTTTTTGAGCAGTCCGAAGCATCTTCCAACTTCATACGAGACGATAGTAAGATTAGTAACCCATTAGCATTTCCTCCTCACCAGTATCCCCAGCCCTTTCTGGTGGATGATGGTGGTGCGGCTTCGACTATATCCTGTCCCATCGAGAAACAAGGACCTATGCTCCAATCTAAGCAAGTTATCGAAGTCCTTGGACCATTCGAGGCAGATAAGCAGTCTTCGACAGGCATATTTGGATATTCGAATCTGACTCAAGCAAGCATCGCCCAAACGACAGTAAACGATCTTCCTAGTAACGAAGTCTCAGATCACACGGGCGCACCCAGGATTGAACTAGGCTCGGTCAACGGATCAAGGAAGAGGTCTCTTGTTGTACAGATGCCTCCAAGCAACAAACGCATCAAGACTCCTAAAGGGGTACCTCACGGACTCTGTACAGCCTTTTCTGCACGCTTAAGTAACGTTGCACAAATAGCGACACGGGAGAGAAGCAAGCGTGTCTGTTTGAGATGTCGAGACCAAAAACTCAAGGTACGTAGTGCACACCACAGTACCTTACACAATCAGATATCAAATTGGCAGCCACTAACAATCAAAGTGTTCCGGCCAAATTCCCTGCACAAATTGCCAAGCGTTGCTCAGCAGAGCTGTTGCTCGAAAGTCTCGGTCTGCCGTTTTTGGCATTCCGTGCATTGAGTCAGATCTCGTTGATTTGAACCTATTCATTGACGGTAACCTATGGTTGGAGTCTGTCATCAGCCATGGTCACCTCAAATACCTTCAAAAGTCGACTGCTGGCCTGCGGAGGAAGCAGATGATATTTAAAGAGAAACATGATCTCCTTGTGTACCTCGTTTTCTTCGCCTATTTTACCAATGAATGGGTGAGCCGCAAATCCTGCAAACATCTGCAAGGCTATCTGCAACACTATATCCTCAAGCTGCTGAAAGAGCTTCCTATATCCGTTTTAGCAGCAAATCTACCTACAGGATCGGGTAGTAGTGAATATGATCAGATGTCCGACAAAACATCTGCAGAAGCCCGCAAGAGGAGATTGCAGCAACTCATGCCCTGTTGTTTCCAACGATTATCGAAGCATCTTACCAAATCAAACGGACGAGTATCCTTTGATGTTATTACTATTGATGTTATTACTGAGAGTTGCGCCCCAATATGGCGTGCTATATATCTCCAGTTTGGACATTCGACTGACTAAGCAATAAATGCGACATGAGTTACCAACATCCGACTCAACATATCATTGATGGTGAAGCAACAGAGGTTGGAAGCAGTATGATAAATTTCTACTTGGAAGACTGATGGGGTATACCATAAATCCGTCGAGGACGCAAACCACCATCCTTCCCGGTTGAAGCGTCTGGAAATTTTGGCGTTCACTATCACCAAGGAAACTGATTTATATAAAAGCACGACCTTCTGCTCCCCAGCATGGTCAACACCCTCTTGATTTTATATACATGCTATGTTGACGTCTTAGCAATCAATCCTCAACACCATGATTTGTTCCAATCCTATTCGTAGATCGACTATGCAAGGACAGGGTATCTCTAATAATACACCACCAAATAAAAAAGCGGGAAAATTGCAGTGATTGCCAGATCTCAGCAACGATCTAATTGGACACAACATTAGCTATACAGCATCTCTTTCGATCGATTGGACTGAGCTTTCCTCTACTACTTCTTCCAAGCTTCAATGGAGACCTTATCGCCGCTGCCGTCAGCTTGCTTAAACCGTTCAGACACTTGCACATTGGCGGAGAGCTTGAATCTTCAGATTAACTTAGACGCATCAACTTTGTATCAGTACAAATATCACGTCAAGTAAATGGATTCAGTCCACTTCAAACGCAATGTTTGGCTTTTCCTTTACTAATTCATGTCCTTGTTCAGATAGCGTTGGTTGACATACTTTTATTTATACCTCACCAGCCAAGTATATATAAGAGAATCGGGCCGGCTACCTACAATACACACATCCCCACATCTTCACACCATCGCGATACTATGCAATCATCACTCATCCATGTCTTACTTCCTAACGCGTCACCCCATATCCCTCCTCTGCAAACCTCGCAGACACGCGCTCCACCCCCGGCAAAAGTCCCTCTTCAATCTCAGACTCAACAATCCCCTCCTCCCAGCTTTGCGACTTCTTTCGATGATAACTTGCCTCCACCGAGTCCTACGACTCCTCGTCCGGCTCCTTCAACACCTGCCCTTTCGCTGCGGCTCCGGTATTGCCCTCTCTTCGTTAGTAGGGCCACTTCACCTCTTTAGCCACGAACGTTTCTGCGCCGCGCTGGGAGGGCTAAGCCAGCTGACGCAGGAGGACGGGAAGAAGGGGATTAGGGAAGTGGATAAGGGAGGGAAGTTTACAGTATAGAGACAAAATGACTAGCTGTATGGACCTTAGTGGTCATACTCACCTACCTTGGACGGCGAAAGAGACACGTAACGGTTAATAACAGTAGTAATTGTTAGAAATAGACTGACCGTCGAGTCGGGATTCGGTACCAAGAATTGGTACCGACCGAATACTTGGTACCAGCTCTGGGTACCGACCCGAATACTCGGTACCTACTTCCGGTACCGACTCGCCAAGGCCTCGATACCTTGGCGAATCGGGTTGACCCGTGATAAGGGGTAATTGGACTAGCGTTGGAAGCATGTATTTAGGGAGGGAAATACCCCTATTATTCCTACTCCTTAGTAACCCCTATAGTAGCAACGAATATTAGAAGATAATAAGACTATATCCTACATTTTCTAGTACCTAGTATAATAATAATAAAGTTACAGTCTTTTTAGTATTTAAGAACTATTTTATACTATTTAAGGGGGTTACTCCTTTATAGTATATAAAGCTATATTATATAATTATATACCTTAGTAATTATAATTACTAGTAATAATACCTTCTATAATTACTTATAAAAAGCCTAGTATATAATATACTACTAAGTAAAAAGAATACTATACTATAATATCTATACTAGTTATTAAGAGTTAGAGCTTAGGGTTAGATATTAGGCCTAGTATACTCTAGTAATAGAGGTAGATTATCTACTTCTAAGAGTTATAAAGCTTTATAGTAGGGTTCTTATAATAAAGATACTAAGTAGGAGTTAAGATATCTTATATAATAGGCTTAAATTAGGAAGACTATTAGTATACTTTATAGGAGTACTTTATATATATTTTCTAGAGCTAATAAAGGGTAATTAGACTAGTATTAGAAGTATATAGGGAGGGAGGGAAATACCTCTATTATTCCTACTTCTTAGTAACTCTTATAGTAGTAATAAAATTAGAAGATAATAAGATATATCCTACCTTTTCTATTTAATTTAAACTACTAAGATACTACTAAGATACTAAGCCCCTAATAAAATAGTAAGGGATACTAAAAAACTTCTAGAATTACTTCTATATTAAAAATAGAGTTTTTTTTATTAGAATTTAAATACCCCCTTAAATTCTCTAGGAATATATATTACCTTTTTATATTACCTTAAAGAATTATATAAGTTAGGCTAGGTAATAATAATAATACTTAGTAATATAATAGTAAAGTATAGATAAAATAGTAAATACTATTATAAATAGAAATTACTAGTAATATTATAGTTATTATTTCTATAAGAATAGCTAATTAGCTATTACCTTTTTATATTATCTTATTTACTATTAAGAGTTACCTAGTTAGTAATAATAATAATACTTAGTAATCTATTATTTAGTCTTATATATAGTATAAAATATTAATATAAGTAAAAAATATTCTTAATATAATAGTCTTAGTAAAGTAATATAAGTAGAACTAGAGTCTTAGTAATTTAAGTTAATACTTTAGTACTAATACTTAGTACTACCCTAGGTAGTAACTTATATACTTAGTACTAGATTTTAGTATTAAATTACTAAGACTTAAGTTAGGTACCTAACTTAAATTTAAAGTATAAACTTAATATAGTTAGTCTAATAAGTAAAATTAAAGTTATTATATAAGATAGAGTAATCTTCTTTACCTTAATAACCCTCTAATTTAATTAGTTTAAAGACTTTTATATTAACCTTACTAAGTTTAATAAATATAGGAATTAGCTAGAGTAAATAAAGACTCTCTTATATTAAAATCTTCTAGCTTCTAACTCTAAAAAAGGCTTACTAGAGTATATAAAATAAATATATTATACCTATTACTAAGATCTCTTATTCTAGAAATTAAGATATTAACTTTAAATATATTACTATATTATTTACTAATAGAGATCTAGTTAATAAAGTTAAGGATACTAAGGCTTTTACTAATAATTTTAGTAAATAACTAAAATTAGACTAATATTAAAATAATAGATATTAAGGTATTAATAGTAAGAAGTATATCTTTTATAATAATAATTATAATATTAATACCTATCTTTATACTTATCTAGACTTTATACTAATAAGGTTTACCTCTAAAATAAAGAATAGACTAACTATTAAGTTAGGATTTAGTACTTAGATTTAGTACTAACTAATTACTTAGATTAGGGTCTTAGTACTAACTTAAATACTTAGTACTAGCTATTAGTACTAACTTACTAAGGCCTTAATACCTTAGTAAATTAGATTAATCTAACTTAAAATACTAAGGTATTACTAAGACGCTAAGCCCCTAATAAAATAGTAGAAGGTACTAAGATAGTCTCCTTATAATATATATTTAAAATAATTATTATACTTATAACTTTATCTTTCTAGTATCTATTATATATTCTTTCTAATTAAGTAAATATTTATATTACTAGTTTATATTACTCCTACCTTATCTTATATATAAGATCTATACTATATTAACTCTTATAAAACCTAGTAATAAAGCTATTAAATTAGAATTAGATAATCTTACTATATTTAATTCTATATTAAGTAATATTTATTCTAGCTAATCTATAAGTTAGGTTAGTTAGAATATATTAAATAAACTTTTTTATTAGAAGAAATAACTTCTTTAAAATACTATTTAATCTATTAGAAAAGAATTCCTAGAGTTAGTACTAATAAGGAATGTTAAATATATTAACTAGAATTTAGCCTTTAAAGTCTAATTTAAAGTATAGTAGTAGTAAACTACTATTAGTAAAAGTATTAAATTAAAGTTTAATACTAAAATTAAAGATCTCTTTTAGTTTAAGAAAGCTATATTAGGTAAATAAGCTAATATCTAGAATAACTTTATTTAAATAACTTTAATAATAGAAGGATTACTAAAGATTATATATAAGAAGTATAAGAAGCTTCTAAACTACTTAATAGTAACTAGTAATTTAAGTATATCTAATATAAAGAAATATACTTAGATAAGTAAATACTATTTATAGAAGAGGCTTAATCTATTATTATAAATAGAACTTTCTTTAACTTAGGTAAGTTATCTAAGGTAATATAAAATAGTAATATAAAACTAATTCTTTAAGATAATATTAAAAGAAAAGTAATACTAGGTTTTCTACTAACTTTTCTTAAGAGAAGTAGAATAAATAATTATATAAATACTTTCTTACCTTAAATTAGTCTTTCTATACTATTAATAGACTAGAGTTTTAGTAATTATTATTAATAGCCTATCTAGCTTTAACTCTAATCTATTATCTTAAAAAATAGAGTATAATCTTTTTAGATTTTAAAGGAATATATATAAAAGTTAAAGTAGATTTAAAGTTTTAATCCTATCTCCTTTTACTTAATAATTAGAAACGGGGCTAGTACTAGTCCGTTTTAGCTTAAACTTTGAAAACTACTAGTATATATACTAAAGACTAGCATGTTAAATTTCTACTAGCGTAGTTCTACTAGGACTAGCGCTATTAATTAAATAGAGGTACTATTTCTATTAAAAGCTTATATAGTTTACTAAAACTATATTTTTCTATATTATTCTATTCCCTAGATTACTAATATAATAAGATAGATATTTCCCTCTATTTAAACTAATAGTAGATATATTAATAGGTAAGATAAATAGTAGGAAGTATATTAGATATATTAGTAGGTAGTTTATATATATAATAGTATTAGCTATATTATATATATATACCTATTCTAATAGTATTCTATACCTAATAATAAGATAGATATTACCCTCTATTTAAACTAATATTAGATATATTAGTAGGTAAGATAAATAGTAAGGAGTATATTAGATATTTTAGTAGGTAGGTAGCTTATATATATAATAGTATTAGTTATATTATATATATATACCTATTCTAATAGTATTCTATACCTAATAATAAGATAGATATTTCCCTCTATTTAAACTAATATTAGATATATTAGTAGGTAATATAATAGGATTTTTAATTAATCTAATTATTCTAGCTATTAGTATATAGAATTTAATAGATAAATCTATTTATTTTAATATATCTTTTAAACTACTAGATTAATTTTTATTATTTTAAAAGTATTAGATAGTTAAAAGTAAGTTATATAATATAATTTAAATAGAAAATATTATAAAGTATTAGTATATAAGTAGATAGAATATAAAGAAATATTAGACTTTTAATATTTATACTAGTCTAGGAAAGGAATCTAGGGGACTTATTAATTAACTAATAAGTTGTAATAAGCTTAAGGTTCTAATATTCCTATATTCTATTATAATAAGAAGATACTATTAATATTTTTAATTTTATACTAATTACTAATATTAATATCTTCTAGTAATTAAATATAAATAGTTTACTTCTATTAGATATTATAGATTCTAGTATACTATAATCCTTTATTAATTTATTAAAGAGAATAAATTCTAACTATTCTATTATATAAGTTTTTTTTACTAGTATTATAATAGTATACTTAGTAACTTTATTTATAATAACTATTTTAAATTATAAACCTCTCTTATAATTAAGTCTTCTAACTTTAGTAATCTTAATATAAAGTCTATTATAATATTTTTTTATAATAAATCTAGTACTAGTATAAAGTATATTTAATTATACTTTATATAATATACTAACTTATTCTATTAATACTATATATATTTCTTAATATAGTTCTTAATATATTTCTTAATATATACTTATAACTTTAATATAATATATATCCTTTTAAAAAGTACTATAATTTTAATAAATTTAAGGTATCTTTATAATATATTAGTATAATAATTCCTAACTACTTCTTTAATATATAATTCTAGTAAGTAAAGCTTATCTTTATACTTTAAGAAATTATTACTTATTTACTAACTCCCTAATTCTTCTACTAAGCTACTAGTCTTATATCTCTTTTAAATAGTATCTAAAATTCTAGAGACTTAGATATATATAATTACTACTAATATTTATATTAATACTAGTAAATTATTATCCTTCTACTTTAGAATTAATTTCTTTATAATATCTCTTATTTCTATATAAGTTAACCTTTTACTAAGAGTATCTACTTAACTATTATCTTTTCTAGATATATATATACTATTTAAATTATTACTATTCTAGTAATTCTAATTAATAAACTTATTATTAATTTAATTTCTTTATTATAATACTAAATTAAATTCTTATAATCTATAAAAATAGTTAAATATAAATAGCTAATATATACTTACTAATATTATCCCGGATTAGCGGTCTACAGACTGCGGTCAGACTACGGCAGGAAAGCACGACGATGTAGCGAATATTATTGCACTTTCTCAAGCGTAGCGTGTCATTGCGTATGGGATAATTGATCCGGTTACCCTTGTATTACCATATGCAAGAAGCTCCCGACTTTCTACTTTCGCGGAGAGGCCACTCAAGAAGATGTGTCCACTTTGCCATGCCCGCTGTCGGAACACTCGCCCCGTCTGAATACCGTTGCAATGGGCTATGTGTCCGTGCGCAGTCTCCCTCTACAACTTGTTCACTCCTCTGTTCTTCATCCCTTTCGTCCAACAGCGTAAGCAACCCAGCAACGTCCCTCAGAATCTTGGTACTTAGTTCACCGACCCACCATCTGTCTCGAAACTTTTTGAGTAACACCATCGAATAGGCGAGCAATATCAAAGCCATAGGCTCCCTCCTCTTCACCAACGGAAAGAAATGCGCATCTAACAGATTGCTCCAGACCATCACAACACTATCGTGTTCAGGGTTCACCGCGACAACAGCAAAGGACGCCCTGAGAAGCACGAGAGCAGCTTGAAGGATCTCCTTGTCGGCTTCACTGGACGTACAGTGTTCGATCGCTGGTGCGAGTTCATCCAATGCGGACAAGATGTACGGTGATACTATTCGTTTGACTTGACTTTCGACGTCCCCCACGGCGCTATCGTTGGAAGGCTCGATATGACGATAAGAATACAAGGGCTGCAGAGGGCCATTCACGATTTTGTCAGCGTCGTTTCGGGTTATGGCGTCGACACCACGGACCAGGATAGAGATCTCCAGCCAGTCATCAATGGGAGATGCGTGTTGGGACTCAAGGGCTGGAGAAGTGTACCGATTCTGTGTGGAAGCTACGGCATTGATTGACAAAAGAACGGTGGCGGCGCAAAGAGCTTCATGATTCTGGCTGTTCAGAGCAGAGAGATTGGGAATATAACTGTAGAAGGCGAGACGCTGCTGGTCCAGAGCATAGCGTTCGTAGCGATTGCTCTGCCGTGTCTGCCACTCAGTGTAATCAGGCGAGACACCCTGAGATGCGGGCACCGGCATCACGTCTTCTTTGATCGCTAGTACGTCTTGTGATCTTTCCTGCTGCCGTTGTAAAGGTCTGGCATACGCACAGGAAAGATGGTAGGCACTTGTTGACAAGATACTGTGCATGAGGAACGAGTGACTCTTGGCGTGCTGTGGAATCCCAGCTTGCCACATTCGTCGTAAATGATCATGGGGTGAGATGATTGGCGCTACGAAGTTGCAGTAGTGGTCGAGGAGGCGCAATTCCAGATGCGAGATTCCCAGTAACGTGATGCCTGATTCGCATGTTGACAAGCGTTTGACTTCTGATAGCGAAGCGCGGGACGATTGAAGGGCCGAGGGTGAAGACGGAGTGAGGAAGGCCTTGTTCGGGAGAAGAGACTGATTGCTGCAGTGCTCTTCACGACGTGCGCAGTGCTGACAGGGTGCACCAGCGTTGCACTAGTCCTTCATTCAGTACAGTAGTCCACACTGATGGTGTCTGAAGGGGGGGCTTACCCTTACCCGTCTGGCCTTGCATTGCTTACACCCGTGTCTCCTTTTAGTGTGGAAGCGTCGTGAGGGCATGGCTTTTGATCATGAAGTACTCGAGCGGCAAGTCCAAAGAGTACAGTCCGGTCATTGGGCTGTACATATTCAGCGTTGTGAATAAGACAGTTTGCATTTCTGTGACATGGACCAGAGTCAGGAGTAAACGATGGATGGACGCGCTAGACCAAGTTAGGCAAGGGGTACGAGGCATCCCGACCAGGGTCCACTAGACCAGACTAGTACTAGATTACTCTAAAGATAGAATAGAGCACGTCCGAGCTAAGGAGTACGCTGCACGTGATTGGCTGCCATGTTTTCTTTATCTTACAACCATGGATCGCTTTGCAACAGGGAGCTGCGATATAAAGCCAATAGGTGGAACCTCAGAGTTTGTGAATTTGGTGCTCCTATATGGTTGTATCCTGTGTCCTAGAGGCATTCGTCTCAGGGTTTTCTACCGAGGTACAGCTGAGATGAGTGCGCATTGTTGCAACATTGCTTCCTCTTTACCAATCCCTGTGTACGAGATATTCTGGCAGAGTGGAGTCTTACGAATTTCTTTCCAGCGCAATTGACACAAGAATGTATACAATACTTCACATTCTCATCTTATATCCTTTTGTCTTCTCCTCTTCCTCTTCAGCTGCCGATCATCTTCTCACGCCATAGGAGTACTTATGTGGCAAGGAAAGCCCATGGTGTCACTCAAGGAAGGATTGTTCTTGATTGGGACTAGCATAGCCTTGGCGCTTACATATCGTGTGCTCCATCAACTCCTTGAACTTCAGTATTCCAAGTTGTGCCCTTCTCTTTCCTCAATACATGATCCTAGATAAGCTCCTGACTACATACGAGACATGAAGAACAATATGGACCCTATGGATAGCAATTCCACTCCGCAGAATGAAGAAGAGAACGAGAATGCCGACGCACGAACCCGCAAACCAACATACCACACAACAGACGCTAAATACGCACTTCCCAACGAGTAAGCGCACATGAACCGTTGCCTCCCGAGTCACAGCTAAGTCACACAGTGCAATCGAGTTTGCCCGTCTGGAAGATCAAGCCACAGGCCTCGCCGAAATGATGGACAATAACCTCATCCACGCCCCCTTGGAGTCACCAAATCTACTCATCGACGTCGGCTGCGGGACGGGAATCGTTAGTTGTCACTTGGGAGCCAAATACCCTACTGCACAAATCTACGGTGTCGATCTCTCTTCCGTGCCCCCTCGTCAGAAACCTTCCAACGTGGAATTCATCGTCGGCGACGTGCGACAACTCCTGAATCATGATGCACGCCTCGCCTTGGGGACCGCCGACCTCGTCTTTAGCCGCTTGCTAGTGCTGGGAATGACGGACTGGGCAGGCTACGTGCGGGACATGGCATCTCTTGTCCGATCCGGGGGGTGGGTCGAGATGCAAGATGTTGCGTTGGAGTGGTATCTTGATGGGGTATGTTGCAGCGGAGAGTGGGAGTGGTCGAAAGCGCTGGCTCTCGCTGCAGAGAAAAAGGGCTGGGATCCGCATTGCGGACGTAATCTGAAAGGGAATATGCACGAGGCGGGGTTGGTGGATATTTCCGTGAGAGAGTATAGCATCCCGATGGGCACTTGGATGGTTGGGGAACGGCCGGAGACGAGACGGATTGGCGAGCATACTGCGAGGGAGTTTGGAATGGTGTATTATCATGCGATTCCGAAGATGTTGCAGGGGATGGGGTATGCGGAGGAAAAGATTGAGGAGTTTAGGAGGTCGAGTGGGAGGGATTTGGCGGCGCAAGATGGCAAGGAATTACGATTTTATGTTACGGTTGGCCGGAAACCTTAGTTTATTGGGTTAAGGGAATGTCGGAAAGTGATCACACCTGAGAAGTTCCACAGCTCCAGGACGATTTGGGGATCCAAAATCAGAGCAAGAGTGATCCTTTGACCAAGAATCTCATTCACATGGCACAGGACTGTAAGCTACTTGGTATAAACCAGATACCAGATAGCAACCTGCTAGGTCACTTCGAGCTCCTCTTCATCCGAACTTCGTCGTTGCACATCCTCTCGCACATCCTCTCAAACCTCATCTCATTAATACACCCCCACTCATATCTGAGTATCCTGCTGCTCCAAACACATCTCAACAAGAACACGATTGTCTGGCATATTAAAGTCAACATGGTCCCCTCCTTTATCAGCTACCCTCTCCGCCGTGGTGGCGGTCGTAGAGTCTTGAATTCTTGTCATTATCGTCGAGGCCACGACATCTTCTGGATGCAACTCCTTATGTCTTATATTCATCGCAGACAAACTCAGTGTATTGCTACTCCCCTCGTCTTCGGGAACACGCTCCTAGAAGGTGCGGTATCTGCCGCACAGCAGCTTGACGATAGGGTCCATTAAAGGGAGATTGGCGCTCGTGATAAGAATCTCGGCTTCGGCGCTAGACTAGAGACGAGGGCCCACGTTCGTCCCTCGATGACGTTGGCCTTGTTGGCCACTCCGTCTTAGACTCAAGTGAGTGGGAGGGAGCAGAGCGTGGGTACTCATATGTGATGTCGTCTGGTTTCACTTTTCTCAGAGACACCATCCGACATAAGCTAATTGCACAAGCACTATCGCTAGCTGTGAGTACATTCCATTCTGCAAATCATAAGAGAAGACTTACAGGCCACCATGAAGTAAGAGCAAAGAGAAGACCCACCCTGCGCGAAGTAGGCAAGTGTAGATGCCAGAGAATGGGGATCGGCATCAGGACCACAAGAACATCGGATACGAAGTTCAAGCTTCCTTGCGATAGTCTGTGACCTGGTCAATGCAATGATGCGGGACAGCTGGCTGCCAGAAAATGTGAGCGGGTAGGCACTGCAGCGCAACTGCGAACCACTTGCTGAGGAGTAACAGCGTTAGGAAGATTTCCATTGCGTAAAGGGCATATTGGAAGCATTGCTGGGGAATTATACAACGGTAGAATAGCAGAACGGCGATTTTGACTGTCGGTAAGAAGGATACATAGCCTAGTTGAAGAGCGTAGAAGCACTATGCCGTGGTAAGCATCAAGACATTGTGGCGATTAGACGACTCACTATCATAAAGTTAATTATATCATGCTCGGTACCTTCAGTCAGATATTTGCCAAGCCTATATCGAAGACCCGAAATTCTCAACATGGCCGTCATCTAGTCAGCTTTGTACATCAACCGGTGCTCGCCAATATAGTTGCACAATCCTAGGATGGAGGCGGACATCTAGTACAAGGTCATAAGCCGCCCGCCTTACAAAGAAGGCTCTGCTCTTTCTGATCTTGAGCGCGTACCAACCAATCCCCATCACGTAGTCGTCATATCAAATTTTAGATCCAGACAGACCTCGGGCCAGAAGTCGCAACGCATATGCCGTTAGCCCTATTATCTCGACGAAGGTAGTGACTGCTAGGACTAAAGCTACGCTCGTCAATCTTCTCGATGAAGCCGGAATCATTATCATCCAACACAATCTGGGTAGACCCTATCCAAAGGTCATCCGTCCCGTCCATTGATTTGATTGATGCCCTGTAAGCATGGCATAGGGTTCATCAGCGAGTACTGAGAGTGACGAATGAGAATATTTCAGAAGACCAATCGGATTTTAGGTAGGTTTCTGATAGCTTCTAGACAACAGAGTGGGCTTTTAGAACCTGACGAAAGCTGAAATACCCACTCGCTGCTATAAAAATAGATCCAAACAATGAAGCCAGAAAATTGTATTGCGTTGACGGGAGGGTCCGGCGATGTGGACATGTATGCGATCTATCTTGAGATTCCCTATCGCCATGGAAGGCTACGAGCTACGACTTGCTGATTAGCTTCCTAAAAAGCAGTGAGGTTGTTACATATTCATGGGCTATTGATTCATTGGCTAGGAAGGATGGTAAGACGTGTGAATATATATCAGCACTAGTGCCAAACATGCTAAAACGATAAAATATACGCTTTCTATATTGAGCTTGCCACTCCGTTTCCCCAAGGCCAAGAAGATCTGTACCCATTATGGCACTCTTACAGGGAATGAGGCTGTACACAGTAAACACCCGAGGCTCGTTCTCATAACTTGGTCATAACGGAAACCGATGTTGCTCCAGATGTTGGTGCTGTTGCGGCTCCTCAGGTAGTATATCATAGTACCTTATGCTAGGGTGCAAGCAAAAATACAGTCTGGTACTCATCATGATGGAAAAAAGAAGTGAAGTCTGACACGCTACTAGCTCATTCCTAATCCATATCCGAGACGCAATGCGCTCCATAATAAATCATCCGATGTAAAATAATCGATTCACATGGAATATATGAAATCTATAAAGACTATGTCTTGGTGTGTAAACAACGACTGCTGCTCGTAACACCATGTTCCTACCTTTCCGCCTGATTCTAGCACTTACTTTCCAGGTTCTTCTCCTCTTTGCTGCACCCAAACCTTCTCCACCAAGTCCAAAATCTTCGTTTGCGGATTCAACAACTCCAGAAAAGTTGAAGATTCCAGTCAATGAGGCTGCTAATGACCTTCTCCTCCCCATCCACGGGCCTAAGGCTTTCCTCCGCACCTTTCTCTGCACTCATTACGAGCTGGCAGCATATCAAATCACTATCGAGTATAGATTTTTCGAAAGTATCCCAACAGGCGGTAGTATCCATGTATCTAAGCTAGCAGAGATCGTGGGCATGGATGTGGACAGGACAGGGCGCTTCCTACGCATGCTGACTGCCCACCGAGTATTCGAAGAAGTCGAAGAAGACTGTTTCGCGCACACTGCTGCTTCGATTGCTCTGGCTAAAGAAAAAGAGGTCAATACTGCGGCAGGCATGCAGTGAGGACCCTCATTCGTTATCGTACACTGTGCGAGGCTAATATGTCACCAGAATGGACGAAATGTTCAAAGCTGCGTCAGAGACGTCGAATGCTATTCGTAGCAGCCCTCAGGGGGCTACAAGCAACGACTCACCTTTCAAACAAAGATTTGGACTGCATACGTTCGATTTCTATGCCAAGCATCCTCAGAAAGCTGCGCGCTTTGCTCAGGCGATAGCTAGCGTATCACAGAGTAAGTTACCATCAGGCAAAGAATTGTGAATTGACGGTTCCTTGAGCTAAGTCGTAGATAGTGGATCGTCAATTCTCGGAGTTGCGAGATGAATTCCCTTGACAGCGATTTAACGGCGGCAGAATTGTTGATGTCGGCGGAGGCAGTGGATATGTGTCGATATCTTTGGCAAAGATAAAGACTCATTCCTTTATCATCAAACTGCCGTAGCGTCCACTCCCAGCTATGGACTAACACAGTCTCTGATAGCAATTCTCCGAGCTGTCCTTTATCGTCCAATATAGTTCTGACCATATGCTCGTCCAAGGCCAGCCTCTACTAACATCTAAAGTCCGCTCCCGTGTCATCTACATGAAGCACAACTTCTTCGATCCCCAGCCCGTCCACAATGTCAGCGCCTTCTTCATTCGCCAGTGCGTGCACAACTGGCCCGACCAAGAGTGTATCAAGATCCTGCGCGCGTTTTTGCCCGCATTGGAGAAGTGCAAACCAAGAACCCCGCTCCTTATCAATGATACCGTACTGCCCAAACGGAGTGAGAAGACGAGGTTTGAGGAGAGAGGACTGCGTCAATTGGACATTGGAATGATGGTAGTCTTGAATGCGAAGCAGAGGACCGAGAAGGAGTTCAGGCGGTTGCTGAAGGACGCAGATGAAAGGTTTGAGATTGTCAAGGTTCACAGTGACGGATCTATGGGGTTAGTCGAGGTTCAGCTTAGGCATTAGCAAATGCGAAAACTTTGATATGTATTCCCTAAAGTCTTCAGCATACTTTGACAATTAGACGCAAGACGTAATGCTTTCGCTCCTCTTGGCACCTATCCGTTCAGGGTAGAACGAAGTGGGGAGGAAGAATTCATATTTCCTTTAGCAAGTCCTGAATCTAAGCAGTGTCCTAGTTCAACCCTGGCTTCTCTTACTTATACGTGGACCGCCTCTCAGAATAATGACAAGGTTCAATGTAGACCGGTCATAATTTGATGCATGGGTTTTCAATAAACTGAAGTCGGATAGGGTGGAGTAGCAAGTATTGTTACCAGAATGATCAAAAGACTATGAGTTCATGATCTTTGGCCGGCTGTGTGACAAGCCACCCATCCATATTAGTGTTATTAGCAGAAATGTGATCTTTGGTTGGTCAAGATTAAAGGACTTGACGGCTGCGGTGTGTAAATGTATCCTTTTGTAACGACATCCTTACACGTTGCTCTTTATGACCTTGGAATTCACTCTTGAACCCCCTTACATGATGTGCTGGGCTGATGGATGTTTGCAATGGGAATGCTGGTTAATTAGATAGTCCTCCTAATTGAAAATCGGGATAGATAAACTCACGATATCGGAAATTGTATTCAGGTCATAACTGTCGCTATGCTCTATAGACCACGAGGTGCTCTGGTTGCCTGTAATGACAGTGCGCATGCCGGTTAGATTGACTCCAGGCATATTGAGTTCGATATAGTGTTCGTCCTGCAGCTTCTTGGACGAAGGCCAAAGACGCTTGCCATAATAGTCTCTCTTCTTGTTCTTTATTTGTCCCGGAGAGCTTTTCGCCGCAACGTAGAGGGTCCTAAAAGCCGTTAAGGGAAGCATTAATACGGCAATGCATGCTTCTAAATGTTGCTAAAAGATGGCCCAAATTTCGAAGTCGCTCGCGTGGACGCGGGACATACGGACGATTGCTATTATGATTATGATGAGACTGAGGCAGAGGAAAGATCCTATACTAATTCTTTGGCGGAGGCTGATGTTTACTCTCGATAGTAGCTAAGGAGGAATGATAAGGACTGCAGATGTTAATACATATACTAGGACAGGGACGATGATCTTACTCATGAGGTCTGTGATAATGTCAAATGATGTTGTTGTAGCCTTAACTGCTAACACTCTTCTCTGATAATATGGCTCCTCACACTTCACTGTGGACAGCAGGGTTAACAGATGCATAGATAATTCAACTTACTAAAAGTAACTTACAAACCTGATCTCTATACTTCGGGTAAGCTTCGAGCTAAGCGCAGATGTTGAAGACAGCGGCAATCAAAGTAACAGCAATTTTGACCTTCCAGTAATCTGCCAGTGGTTGTTGTCGGTTAATCAGAAGTCTGAAGAAGCGGAGATAGCGAAATCTAACAGCAAATACAACCGTCCAAACCAGCGCCGCAAATGGATAGGAGTATCTTTCTATTTTTGAGACCGCTGCAATGACGGAGTCGATGGGGATCTCCTGACTTAGACCAAGACTGGCTTTCTCCGCGGCCGCCGCCATCGTCAACTAATATAGGGGCGAGGCCGTTTTATAAAGCAAAGCTGTGGCCGTCATAAGGCACAAGCAGGCCAAAAGAAGGAGCCCCTCGTCAATGTGTTGGTGACCTTTGTGGAAACGGATTACTGTCCGTGCGGTAGCCCCAAGAATGGCAAATACACAGAACACAATTGTCCCTTCCTGTAGTCTGTTAGGTTTAGGAGGGAAATGAACTCTTTGGGCTCGAAACTTGAACGCGGTCTCAGGGAAATTTCGGTTGAGGTTCTAGCCATAGTTTTGGCGCGTTGACATGCGGAAGAGTAATTGAAAGGAAATATAGTCACGGGAGTGGGCGTATGAAAGGACGGCAGAGCTCCAAAATAACCACAACGCAAGAAGAAATACCAGATTCACGTCGCAGCCTTGTGAACGATAGTATGTGACGACATCATAACTTTGCCGTATACCATTGGTGTAGTGGCGATGGACATACTGTATTGCGTCCGTCCACTGGCTTTCTCATTGCATGAATGAGGCAGGGTGACGGTCATGGTCAGGCAAATTCTCATTTAAGTCCAGCTGTGTTGAGATGCCTGGTGACTGGAATTTCTGGTAGGTTTCAGGATCTTCTGTACTCAGCAGCTGCAGCGTAGGATCATTCCAATCATTCGGCTGCTTCCCACACCATCTTGCGTCCTGAACGGTGTTTCGAAGCCTTCTCCTTCCTCGACGACTGCTCGATCAGCTGCCAACCACTGATGTTGCACGCCATGTGTTTACCTGAGATGCACTATAATCGCATACTCTACTAAAGCGTTGGTGTAATGAGTGGAGATGCTACAACATTAGATCCGAAATCTTTCGGGCATGACGGAATGCTCCGCGCTCTTGGAGGACGGCGGTGCCAAGACGCTAAATATCAGCTTCGGGACTTATTCTATAAGGCAGGTCTTCATCTCCCTCATCTTCCTCAAGGCACTGCCAACATTGGTAATTGTATGACCCAGTCTTTTGCACAGGAAGTACCGACCAAGGCTCTTACGCAAGCTTCTGATACCAAATATGGACACCGAACCTTCAATCCCCTTTCCTTACCGCTTTCTCTTCCTCTACCTCGAACCAGCAGCTGCCTTCTTTGGGACTATCATTACCATTGTCGACCCTTTTCAGTATCTACAATCACTCTCCCCTACTGCGACAGTCTCAAGCTATTCGCCTTTGACCCGGCCAATCTACGACCAATTAGCCGCACACCTACTCTTCTTCTCCTGGTCTCAAGCAGTGGTTTTGCGTTCTACCCATGACATGACAGTCTGGAAGATGCTGCTGTTTGGCATGTTTCTATGCGATATACTGCATCTGTTCGCGAGCTACAGGATCTTGGGGCCAGAAATCTTCTTCAGTCCGAGTCTGTGGCGGTGGGAGGAGTGGGTGAACTTTGTCATGCTTTATGGGCCTGGCGGACTGAAATTGGCCTTCTGTGCTGGAGTGGGCGTCAGGCGAGGGGAGTCCAAGGCAATGAAAGGTCTTTAGATGTAAGGTTGGGTCCAATCAAAGCTTCGACGGCGACAGGGCTAAGGGCGCGGTCATCCGAATTAGCTCATCGCTCTATGTGTATCTATTCTAATGGAGACAGATTGAACTAAAGGAAATCTTCATGCCCTTGCAGTATCTCGAATAGAGATCCTGTAGTTCAGCTCTTCGATCTATCGCTTTTCCTTCGCAATCAACACTTATCTACCACTCCCGCCAATTGCCATACTAAACCACAACAACCCAAAAGGTCTCCATACTAGCAAGCGCTTGGTCGACCAGTTGTGTCATCCATGCCATCTTCTACTTTAACTTGAATCCACCTGGTACCTGCGTTTGGAACATTCCACTGGGGTCATACTTGGCCGATACAGCCTTCATCTTCGCGAGTGAGTCCGCCCCATAGCTGCTCAGCACCTTTTGTGTCATGAAGGCATCGTTCAAGAAGATATAAGGATCCCACAGAGCTCGCTGCTTGGTAAGACTGATCACCATCTCGTACGTTTCCTGAATCAGATTATACAGATATGCATCGTCGGACGCAAGGTTCCAGCGCCCATGACATACTCATCCATAGTTGCGCGCGTGAAATAAGAGCCTGAGGTCTTCCTCCGGTAGTCAAGGCGGCATCCACCATGGTCTTAGAGATGGGCTGTGGGATCAGGACTTGGGTGCCACCGTTGACTTGCTTCATCTTCTCACCCTGCTGAGCGCAGAGATTGATGACGTCGCGGTAGGTCTCCGAATCATCAAGGTACAAGTTGCTGAAGCCGTAGCTGAAGCGGGGGACGCCTTGGGCCCTAGCACCAGCGACAATGGGCGAGAGTCGCGCGGTTGATGGGCACGATCGGCTGAGAAGCTCGGATAGCTATAGCGTTTCATGGTTTGCTTACAGAAGAGACATCAAACAGACTAGATGATAGTTCTGGTATCAGCAAAGACGAAAAATTCAGGAGATATTGGGGACAAGCGATAGGGGAACATTTCTGCAAAGCATGGTATGAGGTCCGACGGTCTCTGATGCTGTTACATATTTACTTTGCGTTGGAGGACCGACATCCATCGGAGCTAGCGTGTAACGCGCTGCCTGTTGACACGTTCTAATGGAATACCTAGAGTTGTGGCAATGCTCAATTCTCCCAGACTACCTTGGCGCCAGCATGTCGCGATCATCTCACCACTACACCTTCATAAAATCTCGCGATACTGTATATGACTCATCCGTGCCAACCAGGTATCCGTCCTAGTAGCAGCCCTACTGTAGGGCTACCTTAGTAGCGGCGGGAGAAGCCACTAATCATCTAATCCTGATCTATTCCTCTTGGAGGAGAGCCAAGACACTAAACCTTAGCCTCGGGACGTACTTGGTCAGTACGAGTAGAATAAAGCCGATGGATGGGAAGCTTAGAGTCGACGAATTTCGGTCCTACTGTCAGTATTATACGATTCTATATCTTCCTTCTCCTTCGCCACCGCACATTTCGATTTTCCCGCTCCGAACTCATGTCTCGTCTTTCTCCCGTCTCAAGGCCGATTGCCGTCTTGTGCCATGGTACGGGCAAGTGCGGCTAAGTGTGACTGCCGTCGGTATGTGAACATTCTCTTGTTGTTGATGAACTCTTTTATCATTATATAAGAGTTTAAGGGCATTCCTGCAACCCCTAACACTCGACACCTGTCATTCTTCTTCATTACCTTTACAATCACTATCATTTACATTTACATCCATCGACTGTACCCTCTCCTGCTGCGTACACTCCCCTATAACCAAACAACGCTTGTGCGTCAGCGACTGTTGCCAGACCGGTATACTCCTTCCATCCAGAGTTCGGTCTTGTGCGTGACCACCGGCCGCCATGGGCTTCGTCGGTTTCATGTACCGTCAAAAGATGGTCCATCCTCAGCCTATCACTCCCAAAAACCTCGCCGGTCAAACCGTCGTCGTCACTGGTTCCAACGTCGGTATCGGTCTCGCCGCTATCCACCTCCTGATGGGCTTCAAAGTCTCACGTGTTATCATGGCGGTCCGAACACCATCAAAGGGCGAGGAGGCAAAGCAAACACTGCTCAAGACCAACCCAGCTTGTTTGATAGAAATCTGGCCTCTCGATATGGAGTCTTTGGACAGTGTGGTTGCCTTCGGCAAACGTGCACAAGAACTCGATCGCCTGGACGTCGTCTTGCTGAATGCCGGAGTCAAGAAGCAAGAGTGGGAGCGGAGTAAGCTTACCGGTCACGAGACCACCGTCCAGGTCAATCATTACAGCACCGCTCTCCTCTCGCTGCTACTCCTCCCCCCACTCAAAGCCACGGCGGCTCGGTGCCAGAAGCCCTCTCGCATCACCATCACATCCTCTGAAGTCCACATGTGGACTTCGTTCAAAGAGCGGACGGCGCCGAGAGTCCTCGACGAGCTCGATGATGAGAAGAACTGGGGCAACCCCGACCGCTACAATGTTTCCAAGCTACTCAACGTGCTATGGACTCGCGAGCTGGCATCGAAAGTCGATGCGTCACAGGTCATCATCAATACCGTCAACCCTGGCTTAGTGAAGAGCAGTCTTCATCGTGAGAACACAAACGGCATGGAAAAGAAGTTCACAGAATTCTTCGGACGCACGACGGAGGAGGGCGCAAGGACGATCGTTGACGCTGCTGTCATTCAGGGCCCGCAGACTCATGGTGGGTATCTCAGCGAGTGTAAGCCCACACTGTAAGTACATGCAAGCCAATCTCATCACCACCGCGGTCTCTAATCACTTCCCTCGTGTAGTGCTTCAGGTTTGGTTCGTTCCGCCGATGGCCAGAAGATTCAGAAGAAGCTCTGGGATGAGACTATCGAGCAACTGCAGAGCGAGACCGGCTCCAATCTTCAATCCTACCTTTGATAATTGAGGCCTATTGATTCCCTTCCCTTACACACAAGTACTTGCCTGCAAGGAGTTGCTGGTCAGATTCTGTGCTTCATGCTTCCGTGCAGACAGAAACCTTCAGCGGGGTCTTTTATTCAGCATTCAGCGGTGGTGGTATGCTACGAGAGCTGAAGTAGGAGTGCTCTATGGGAAGGATGAGTCATCCATAGCTCTAATTATAGTGTCGAAGAGGGTCCCACTTACCTTACACAGCGACTCAGCGGGCTCGCGTAGCAGATTCCATGTCCCCGAAGCTTAGCTGAGTTAGTCATACTAAAGGTACTTATATAATCGTAGAAATACAGTATAATACCATTACCAAATCTTTCTCTTCATCTTACACGCGGAAGAAGTAATCCTATTCAACTTTCACACGCTACGAGATAGACTTGCAGGGGTAAGCTCCGACCTGTACTACTAAGTATGTTATGACCGACCGGTTTCGGCTCTTTCTCTGTACACCTTTCAAATCACTGGCGTAGCTGCTGAATATCGAAACGTCTGAGGACTATGTCGAAGATCAAACGTAGCCGGACTCCTCTACCGATCTCTTCTCTTCGCATTGCTGTGCTCTTCGACCGCCAAGCGAGCGTAAACTGCCTGCCGGCCCTTGTATCAACAACCATTTGGAAATGATGTCCTTCGTCTACTCCCTCCTCCACGACAAATTCTACCCTCCATCTCACCCAACATCTTCGTTCTGCGGAAAGACAGTCCTAGTAACCGGAGCGAACTGCGGTCTCGGTTTCGAAGCAGCTCTCAAGTTCACATCCCTAGGCGCCTCAACCGTGATCCTAGCATGCCGGTCTGTGTCTAAAGGCGAAGCTGCCGCGAAACGGATAGAGCAGCAGACAGGATCTGACGGTGTCGTTCGGGTATGGGAATTGGACATGAACAGTTATGATAGTCTGAGAGCTTTAACAACGAGGGTCAAGGACGAGTTGCCGAGACTAGATATCGGGCTCCTGAATGCTGGAGTCGTGCAGCCACACTATCGAGAATCTCCAGAGGGGTGGAAAGAGACGTTGCAGGTCGATGTGCTGTCGACTGTGCTGTTGCGAATCCTACTGTTGCACCAATTCAAGGCCGCAGGCTCCAAGGAAACTAAAGAAGCCAGACAGACATCGCACCTGTGTTTCGTCTCCTCGGGCAATTACGAATTCGGGGACATACCGTCCTCCGTGCGCAACGAACCAAGCATATTACGATACTACAGCGACCCCAATCATTTCGCCGGCGTGGAGCCGCAGTACAATCTTTCGAAATTGTTTCTCATGTACGCAGTCAACGAGCTTGCCGCACGATCCGACCTGGGGGGCCATGAAGAGAGCGCAGCCGATGTGATCATCACTTCCGTCAATCCGGGTGCCACGGCTACGAGCTTGACGCGCAATATTGATGGTCTGGCGCTGCGCATGCTGGCGTTCGTGTATCTGCGGCTGCTGGCGCGGACTGCGGAGCAGGGAAGTCGATCGCTGGTTAGCGCGTGCACGATTGGGGAGAAGGGACATGGGAGACTTTGGGCTCATGATAGCTTTCAAGTGTGAGTCTCTCGAACTCGCTATCTTTATGTATGACAATGGCGTATTGCAAAGCGTCCTGTCCAGCAGCTGATGTGAAGGTGGCGGTGTAGCTTGACCCCGATCGTGACCAGCAGGGAAGGTCAGAAGATGCAGCGCCGCGTCTGGGAAGACATTATTGAAGCGTTGAAAGGGGAAAGTCCAGTGGTGGCGGAGTTTGCTTAGTGAAGCATCTATACTTCTACTGGCCCGTGAATGCAACAGCATCAGCCATATCCTTTACATCCATCGACGAACTTGAGTTATTTGAAAAGTGTTAAATTCCCTAGAATAAGACATATCTTTATGCGGATTCCAACATAATACCGTATACGTTAATTGCCGATTAGGTACGATGTCAGTATTTTGATATTCGCCGTCGTAGGCATGGGTGCGTAGGCGCACGCAATTTGGGGGACAAATCCCTCCAGTATGATATATCTTTTGACTGAAGCGTTGATAAATGCCTTCGAATTAGCCGCATAACCTCGCTTAATCGAAACATTTATACGAAGGGTGGGTGCATCAGCACGGATTCAATGACAAGTAGCATGAAACCTCTACGGGTAGGAGGAATGAATGCATATGAGTTTTGGTGTGGTCCTCTATGGGGTCGTGTATGGTAGCCGGTTCCATCGTTGGCAATCATACCATGCAAGTAGTACAGGAATCTATTTATCTCTTGTATTGTCGATTGCCCCTGGTACGCAGTGTATGCCATTTTAAATATGCCGTTGCTCATCCCTAACATCAGTCATTAGCCCGAAACACCATTGTTGCGTTTGCAAAACACTGTCGTCATCTTATTTAAGTCTCAAACCACGCAGTTTGCTGCCCGTGGTTTCCCACCCAGCTCCAGTCTAAGTTCTGGTCCATCGCCATATCTGGAGCGAAGTGGTTAGCATCCATCATTAACACACCAGCGGCGGCAGTCTGAGCAGTGATTTCGGGCCACGGTATGGTGGCGTCGGCGTTTAAGAACGGAAGATCATTGGTCATATTTTCGTTGCTAAGGTTCATCTCCCGGTTCATAGTGTCGTCGCATGCGCTATACTGGTCTTGAATTTCATAATTGTAAGTGTTGCGGACCAAGGGCGACTTCTCTTGAAATTGCACGTAGTCGTAAGGAAAGGCCGGTGTGATTAGGTTTCTGGAGGCTTCAACGGCGTTGGGCTGGCCAGAAACGGGAAAGCCATTGGTGATATCGGGTGGGAAGGCTGATGGTTGAGAACGTGTAGAGGTCCGGCTGCAGCTTACAGTTGAAGTGGGCGATTGAGACTTTGATGAGGACGAGATAGACATAGTCTCAACTTCTCCTCTGTATGATCTTGCCATATCGGTGGTATTGATCATCGTCATCATCTTTACAAGCACTTTTAGCCCGGTCCTTGCGATTGAGCTGACCTCGCTTAGCATATTTAGTCGCGCCACAGCCTCTTCCATCTTCTGAAATCCATGCTTCCACATGTCTCGGTGGTCGGCTGCGATACCATGGAATGCAGACGAACCCTGCCTGCCTTCTTTCGTACCGAACTTGGGTGTCATCAAATATATTCCGAGCAGAACGGCTGGCTCCAGGGTAAAGAAGCTCAACAAGAAGAACCTATTGTGTTTGCCACCCATGAGTGAGTGCAGTTTTGCAACACTATCGAGCACTTTCATAGCAGCATCGATCAGCGAGATACGGTGCTTCAAGACAAGTCTTCGGTCGGAGGCCGACAATGCTCGGACCGCTTTGGCTGGTATGATAATCATTGGTCTCAGCAGCATACACATGGTAGCAAACACACTGATTCTGAACATTTGTCTCTGCCTTCTGAGATGAGGCAGCTGCTCATCCCACTTCTCATCAGGGTCGCCCAATCTGAACGCGGGAGGTAACTTTTCAATCAGATCCATCTTCAGAACCTCCATTTGTCTGTTGATGGTAGCAGGCTCGGTGCACGGTTTTCCATTGTTTGATGACAGTATGCTTGAGGCAATTTTGGCGAGATCAATCTGAAGCCTGCGTTCGCAAAATATGTTTGGCGCATCCCCTTGAGACACATTGGGTGTTCCGAACACATCTTGGGGTAACGATACGGTACAGCGCTGTTCTGGAATCAACGGCCACCGGCCTAAGACAATGGACATAAACCTGTGATATATCACTCAGCATTAAGGCCGTCCATTGTTGTCGCTTGCCATGAAGCGCTCCTGCAATGTATAGTGAAGATAGGAGAAGGGTGATGAGGTGATGAAGAGAGTGATAACGTACTTATCCCATAGCCACAAGTTCCAGTAGGTCCGCTTGCCCATCTCTATTTCGTACTCGGAAACCGTCCTACCGCCGCATTTCCTAGATTCTATATGTAGCCCCAGCTCATGGGCGTCATGTATAGCTTTGCCCAATACATCCCAGCTCTCTTTCATTGACCCCTCATTTTTCAGATAGCAAGCGTGGAAAAAGTGCTCATGGATTCGGGTAATCGACGGCAAGCCTTCTTCCATCATGGAAACACGAGTGAGCGAGATGGCTGTGGCGTTACATTGTTCGCGAAGGGCAGACAAGGGATTGCCTAGGATGGTATCGGCCGTGTAATTCTGGGATGGTAAAAATTGGGCGGTGTAGGAGCAAAGGCGGAGCAGTAGAGTAGCGAATTGAAGGTCGGCGACAGATTGGCATGGCCCAGCCCACCATGCATTGTAGCGCTCTGTGAATGTAGTGAAATAGACCATTTCATATATCCAGTTTGCTTCGCTAAAAAAATGCTGTATCAGAACATCGGTAACTGCACGAGGAGGCATCTTCTTCAACAATTTGGTGATCTCAGTATTGATGATCAGGGCATCCCTGTCAGTAACGGCCGAGTCTGTATTTTCCTCCTCATCGTCCAGGATCTGCATCTGTGCGAGAAAGCCAAGTCAGGGTTGGTTCGGGACAAGACGATAGCTGTCGACTAACATGTTTCAAATAGCCAAGCAGGTTATCGTCACTATGGTCCGGATAGCCCAGATCCTTGAAGCTCTTCTCACTGACGTCCAAAGGGGTCGAAGAGGAGGCGGAAGGATCGAAAGGAGAAGGAACATTTGTGGTCGGTCGATCAGAGGAGTATCTATCTTCATCGAAGTTGTCGTTATTCGAGGCATTGACTCTGAGGTAAGTGGAAGTCAGCGAGGAATATCAAAGGCATATAATATAAGCGGAAGCAACATTGAACAACCTACTTCTGTGATTCTTGCTTCAATTGCTCCTCCTGAGCTTGAATGTTCGCCTTTGAGCTCGCTGTTGCTTTCGCCGTACGTTTAGAGGCATTGTCATTGGCGGAGAATTGACAGGTGTAGCCCACTTTGCGGTCCAAGCAGTGACTGCATGGCCATTTTCGGTCGCACTGAAGTCAGGGTATGGTTAGTGTATTTTGATGCCTTCGCTATAAAACATAGAATAGAATAATTTGAGACCAGAGGTCTAGTTTGCGCGGTAGCGGTAGAGCCTCCCAACATGAACCTTCTTCAACCGCGCTTGATATTTTACATACCTTCTGTTTTCGACGATAACAGTTTCCACATGAGGCCTTGGAACGGTTTCTGGGAAGCTTAGATGTAGTCTCGGAGGCTTGTGGTCGCGTCTTGTCCACAGCCTTGGGCGATGGCATCTCCTTCCACTTTCCAGAGGCCTGGAGATTTTGCGGGCGAGATGGGAAGCTGAAGGTGTCGAGTAAAGTAAGTATCCTTCGCCGGTAAGTCAAACACGCGGGATCTGATGGTAACTTCTTGAGGCTTAGCGCTTGGATCGGAGGCTAAATTAGCTTGCCCAGCTGTCAATCCCCAATGCGTTAGCTCCCGTGCGTGTGAAGGGGCCTAGCCAGTATCACTAGCACAAGGATATCTCCACCACTCGAGTACTAAGGTATCTTTACCCCCAGTCATGCCCAAGACATCAATAGTCATATCATTACAATGCATCTCCCCCACCACCGCCCTCACATCCCCTTCTTCCGCATCTTCTACTCGTCGACCTTTACCGCACTCCTCCTCGTCCTCGGTGCCGCCATCCTCATCACCCCCGGCGACCACATCTATCAATCCTTCCGAGCGCAACAAATCCTTCACATCTTCATCATCGCCGGCGTCTACGTGTTGACCGCCATAGTGGCACTGCTCATCTACGGCGGACGTATGTACAAGACGCGGAGCGCTCTGGCGGGCATACCGCGTGATTGGAGCGGGACTGAGGGAAGGGTGATGGGGAGGAGGTTGGGGAAAGTGGGGAGGGTGATTCAAGATGGATTAGAGAACAGTGCGTGGATTGCGTATGAAGCGCGGCCGCGGGACCTCAGGGCGGAAAAGTCCGAGAGAGACGTCGGTAAAAAGCACAAATTTGGTAGGCATTCAACGGGGCAGCAGGAGCGAGAGTACGTGCAGCCAGCTTGGGGTACCATATCGCACCCCGGCTGGTCGTCGCCTTCATCGCCTGATCTGCCAAACCTGCATTACGAACCCGTCATCCTCGAGCTACCGCACCTCATCGAAGCCAAAGCTGTCTCCCTTGCTCCCCCAGACCCTCTCTGCCCTCCAGAGCTTACCCCAGACCCATCCGAGCCATCACTTCCAGATCCTCTAGCCGTAGAGCTCCTACAGCGCCCCGCGTCAACTGGTCTTCGCGACTACATCGCCCACCTCACAACCCTCAACGTAATCACACCGCCCGAACTCGGCACAGAGTTCCTCACGATCTACGAACAAGCAAGATTCTCAGGAGAGGAGCTGAACGAGATTGAATTTCGAGGTCTCATGAGCGTGTTCGCAGAGATACTGCGAAACATGGCACCCCTAGCTCCGGACGTCGTAGAGACATTACACGCTGTGGAGACGGAAGAGGAGGAGATGATATCGCAGGGTAGTGCCGACGGCCAAAGCTTTGCCACGAACGAGACGGTCGAACACACCCCCATGCCAGAAGAATGGGTATCCGCGCGCCCCGACGTCTGGACATCGTCTTCCTCAAACAGCAGTGAAGGAGCCAGGAGTGAGGACGGGACCATCCACACCGCGCCTTCGAGACCAAGTGCCAGGAGAAACGATTCGGCGCTTTCGAAAGCGACGAGAGCGAGTCAGAGGAGGGGGGTACATACGCCTAGTCTAGTCTCTCTGAGGAGGATGAGGAGCGGGACTACGTCGAGCGGATACTCGGGGATGTCGGCTGCTGGCAGCGTCATCAGGCTGGTTGATGCGAAGTCGCCGTTGGATTTGCCGTACGAGTATGTCTCGGCGGATGAGAGGGCTTAGCTGAATGTTGTTTACATATTTGGACTTTCCCTATTTTATCGACGCGTTTCAGCGAGGCGTTCGGGGTGGGATATTGGATACCCTGGGTTCATTATATGCAGTTCCGAATAAGCAGCTTGGAAACTGCGAAGCAATCTACTCTATTGTCATCGATCATCAATGCTAAATCTAAATCTATAATCTACCAGCTCACCAGTCCCTTCGCTCTATCGAAGCCTCCCCTCAGCTGCCTCTCAGGCTTGACCACCTTGCCCTGTAGGACAGTATACTTGATAATACCCTCACAGTCCTCGGGCCTCACCCGCGCAAGCCATATACACTGCGCTCCCTCTCCCAAGCTACTTTGCTCGACTTTACCCCTGCTAGCTGTAGAACCATCTACACCCTCCATAGCCTCCCCATTCTGCTCTTTCTGCACAGCATCTGCCCTCCGATAGACCATTATATTCGCCGAAAACTTATGCCCCCCAACATGACTGATGAAGTAGATTCCCAAACCACCAGGTCGCTGGTCGTGTTGGTCCCTGTACAAGCCCAGAGGTCTGAGAAGTCTTTCGAATTCTCGCTTGAGCAATGGGGCGGATTGGCCGCATCTAGCGTCGCGCGTGCGTTGGGAACACATCAGGATGATGTACTTATGGGGACAAGGCCGGATTTCGAATGGACTCGATTCTCTTGAGTTCTCAGGTGATGGGGTAGGCGTTGGGGCGAGGAGAGGGGTGGTTGTCGTCGGGGCGGTGGAGATATGGTGGTTGATTAGCTGTGGTACAGAGAGTGGAGTGACATTGTCGATGAAGGTGAAGGCTGGTAAGAGGAGTATGGTCGTTGGGCGAGACGGCGGAGGTTCTAAGCTATGGTCCGAAGGTAAGGGCATGTTGGAGGCGGAGAGCATAAGCTTCTGCATAGATCCATCAGCAATCACTCTTGCTGAATTAGTGGGGAAGGATGCTCACCCCATTACTAGGCTCAACCTTGCAGTCCCTCACAGCCTCCATAACGCTCCCCTTCTCATCGCTAACATCTTTCACCCAGTCCGTCTTACCCGTGGCGACGACCATATGTGTCGCCCAGCCATTGACATGGCCATAGAGCTTTTCCTCTTCGTCAATCTTGAAGCCTTTTGGATATTGGATCTCGCAGGTCGCGCAGTCGTGAGCGCAATCTTCGCCGTCGACTGCCGGGTCGACCTTTGGGAAGATGAAGCCTTTCGATTGGGAAAGAGAGTCTGTGGATGCTTTGGGAGTGAGGAAAGCTTTGCCTTTGGCTATAGCGGATTGCAGTAACATTATAACGTTATTCTAGATGGCGGAAAATAGGATGGGTTCATCGACTGGAGAAATAGCGATCCGGGATTTCGCGGGACTGGGATTGAGGACCTGCTGACAAAACATGCCGTATCGGAGGAGGAATGTATCCTGGAACTAAGCTGTTCTTCATGTTGAGGCAAATACTCAGCGGTGTGAATCTACGGGTGCTTCGTGGCGCCGTTCTGGTGCTTGAGATCTTTGGTTATCAGATGGTGCGGATCTAGCGGTCTCCGGGCCAACAATCGCAGCAAAGGTCGGCTATGATCTCACAGCACCTGATCATATCATATTAGCAGCATTTCTGATACGGATAGTCCGAAATGCCTTCTTCCTTGATTGATCTATATACAGAGATTCAGCTAAATATTATTGAGGAGCTTCTTTGCGAAAACAGCAATGCTAGAAGTGAAGGTCAGAACATCAAGCACGACAGCAATCTCGTAAATTGGAGCTGCACCTCTTCTTACTTTCGAGATCTACTTGCACCCTACATCTTCAAGACCATCAAACTCCGGAATAGCCATCAGAGCGGCTCTTCCGTGCTCGAACTTGCCAAGAGTCGATACAGCAAGCTAGTCAAAGAAGTGCATTTTGTTGGCTCGGCCCCTGGTAAAGCCCACAGCGCGGACGAAGCGTACAGAGACATCGCAGCCGTATTCCCGGAAAGTGTCAACACGGTAGTATCAGATTTGCAGGTTTTTCCAAATCTAGAGACCCTGAGTATCAACTTCGATTACCATTTCAATGATTGGAGCGAGTGGAAGGGTTGCTGGCGTTTTACCGACGAAGCCGAGTCCGACGAAGAGGTCAAGAGAGCCGAGGAGAAGATTGCCTGGCGCGCATTGATGGCCAAAACTTATGAAGCGATGATACAAAATAAAGCCATCAAGCTCAAAGATCTCCAAATCAGGGAGCTAATACCGATGAAGGTCTCTACCTTTTCGAACCCGGACTTCCCTACCTTCTTAAGACGTCTCGAACGATTCAGCTTGTTGATCTATTGGGAGCAGTATAACCAGTATGAGACCCGCCGATCGATGAATGAAAATGCCCGTTACGCATCGATGATGGCCAAGCTAGATGAATATTTCTTCAACCATCTGACGTCCGCCACAGCATTTGCTCTCAAGGCCAGCGAACAGAGCCCGTTGGGTTTGAAAGGCAACGGCGGTAATTATATTCCCGTGGCTTTCTATGACTTTCAGATGCCGCTACTTCAGAAGCTTGATCTGGAGTACATCTTCGTATGTCCAGAATTGATGTACTTCCTCCTTGACCATTTACCAACGATAGAGCATTTGTCAATGCACAACTGCTCCAGTAGCATCGGCGGAACTGCGGAGAACGAGATCCATTGGTGCCAATTCTTCGACGCTCTGTCCGATGCGAACCCTGAACGCCTAAGCCACCTTCAAATCACGGATAAAAATAAGGACGCAAGATTCGGAATCCCTCTGACTGCTGAAGAAGCTTACGATGATGATGAGATACGCCCAGAATGTTACCCAAACGAGCCTTATGAAGAAATCGAAGAGGCTTTCGGGATCCTTGAAGCAGAACACGATCAAAGACTATTTGCTCATACCTATTTTGAGATTAAATATGGTACTTTATTGCATGACCTTGCGGAGAACCTCGCTTCATTTCAGCGGGGCGAGGATCAAGCCAGCTATGAGAGGCTGATGCGTATTGTCAACGCGAACGCTGCCAGGGGTGGCAGAAGATAAATTGTTGTTGGCTTCCTTGATGTCTCGAAGAAGCATCGAAGATTATGAAACCTACGATATGTCCATATGCGATGGCTGAAGATTCGGCGGACGGATTGATCGAACGGATTGATAGGTTCTAGCAAACTGGCAGCAGCTCTATTGGGATCTCAAGCGAACCAGAAGTGCAAACCTCCTAAGTAACTGACTGAAAAGCCAACAGTAGTCTACTCAATCTCGCCTTTCGCGAGTCCGGCATGCGTCCCCCGTCATCATCCAAGGCAACCCCAACACAACGAATCACGATAAGCCAGCGCTGGACGAAAGCGCACAGGATGGTAGAACGACAGCCAGCAGGGCACCACATTCTTCACACAGTATTCTATTCGGACATATCTCTCCAGTACCTTCCTCGGTGGGAGCGATCAACATCGAAAACAGGTGACTTACCATACGAGGACCATCACATACACCACAACTAACCCCAAAAAATCATGAAACAATGATATCACAACTCGAGGAATCCGCACATTCCCACCGATCCATTCGCCAATCCAAAACGATTGTCGCAAAATCCCTAGAGACGGGCTACATATCTCCTTGAATATCAGTGGACTATGTAGCTCCTCAAGCTCCCCAAAACAAGATCCAGTTGTCAGATGTCTCCAAATCTTCTCACCATCTAACTCCAAAAATCCTAAATACCAACACCACAAAGCTGATCGTAATCTATCATACACCCTGCAAACCCTCCTCAACACTGATGATCTCTACCACCCGGGAGCCTCAGAAGGTATATGTAGAGACTTGCAAGAACAACTTGAGATACATGTTAGAAGTTGCAAGAGACATGGTGGATTAGTACACGCGGGTTAATATACCGGCACGAGTGGTAGGAGAGTAAATTGTGTGATGCACTGGTGTTGATGTAGGACGGTCGAGTATAGGGATGATAATACGGCTTCAATGACACATTCACGAATAGCTGCGAGCTGTGCATACAGGATAGGGTTGAACCTACTGAAAGCATTCATTAGACTTTGTATAGTGCCATCCTGCACCCATAATGAACGCTACACTCAGATCATGCCTGGGTATATATAAGGTTAGACCCGAGCGATGTTTTCCAATGGCTGATATATTGAACAAATGATGCTCCAACGCGGAAATTAAGAACGCCTATTAATGTAGCAGTCCATCGCTTCGCGGATTGATCTTTCGAGAACCTGACTCTCATCTCAAAGGCCTCCGGCTCGAATCACTCTCCCTCGCTAGTCCACCGCCATTAATGTCGCCCATATGGATGCCTTCACTGCCATCACTTGTCTTATACGGTCTCACCAAGCCATCCACAGGAGCCGCTTCACCTCTAAGCGGTCCATTTTCCAAATCATGCCCACCATGCCCACCATGCCGGACCACTTCATCATTATTGACATACGTCAAAACTCCGAAGCCTTTGAAGAAGGCTCGGTCGTAGCTCCTCGGTGCCCAAGCCCAGCCTCCGCCTCGGCTAATGGGCATGTGGTACCAGCGGAAGCCTAGCCATGCACTGGCAATGCCTAGTATAGCTCCTGAGATGATATCGAAGCCGTGATGCATGAAATCAGAGTATCTTGTGGAGGAGACGTAGATTGCGAGGCATATGGGAATGAGAGGGAATACCATGAGGTAAACGGGTGGTGCGGCTGCCTGCCTCCGAGCTGGGGTGGTTGGTTGGTCTCCGCTTAGGCTGTGATAGTTGAGGAATGGTATGGTGACTGCCAGCTTGGCGCACAAGAATAACGTGAGGTATGTCAAACCAGCGAATGAGACTGCGGTTACAATTAGCTCGGGAAAGAATCAGTGACCGCAAAAGTAACCCACAAGATGAATGTCCACTCGGAAAGCTTCGAAACCCATCGTCCAGCGTCGATCCCGGGTTTCGACAGATGGTCCATGATACGAGGTTCTTGCCCTCGGGTAACTGGCTGCCAATTCCTCCAACGGCGCTGCTCAAGAGAAGAGACAGATCTGGATCGCATCGACCAAGCAAATCAGGTCGAGGCTTGCCAAAGAGATTCTTAGAGCCGTTCGTGAGGAAGAAGGCGATTGCTAACGAGAGGGCGAGACCCAGCCAAGCGGCATTCCATTCCCAAAGCTTGCGTTTGAATTGTTTCGATCGTGTAGATCTCTTTCCCGTCACGGGACCTAGTCCGATGAAGATGCAGACAACGAACGTAATCACTGCTGGTATGATGAGACCGATCACGAACAGCAAGCCCGTCGAGACCTTCTCTTTCGCGACGTATGGGAAGGAGATCGCAGAGTCTGTGAGATCGAAAGGTCGTCTGTTAGGTTTGGTCACTGAAAAAGCACCACCGACTGCAGCGATAGCTCTGCGATATGTCAGTTCTCCCCAGAGCGTACGAGCGATCTTTGGTTCGCAGGGGACAATTGCTTACATTATTATGATCCAGTCAAGAACATAAGATGCTATCAATCGCTTAGAAATTCCTCCCGTTCCAGACGCCATGATTGAGGTTGTGTGTCAAGGATTACTGTGCAGAGAGGACGGACGAAGTTTTCAAGATGAATTGAGAACAAAGGAGAAAAAAGCTGGAAATGATGGCGACGATAAGAATGGTGACGGACGCGCGTTTCTAAAAATACAAATTGCCAAGTCGGGCCAAGCCTCACGGAACAATTGGTCCACCTCGGCCGAGCCGCAGTGTGACAACGGCGAGGGTGGCTGGCGACGACGCCGCTCTACTACGTAGTATAATCTCAATAGCTGAGGCTGTAAGGACCAAAAATAGGAGACTTCACGTCTGCTCTTGTCACATTTGATCTAGTTCTACGCACGAAGACAATGTCCTCGGGCTTCCGCATCATCCGCCGGAAATAATGCTGCAACGTATTATCGTAAGCATGCTAACTGGCTCGATGTAAGAGCTGGGTTCATGTATCACTCCTGGCTCTTTGTCACTCTTCATCTTGCGTTGGTCGTCGATGTCCCGAAAGCTGCTGGTGTTTATGTGCCAGGTAAGGCATTCGATCGATTCGTGACAGTCTGGCTGGAGAACGAGGTTGGTGAACAAATATAATTGACGGAGAAAATATTGATAGAAGCTATAGGATGCTTTGGCCGTTGAAGCAAACTCGGACTACAAGAAACTTTCCACGCAAGGAATTCTCCTGACGAATTACTATGCGTTGACTCATCCTTCTCAGCCAAACTACATTGCTTCAGTAGGCGGAGATTACTTTGGTCTAGACAATGACAATGCAGTCCAAATCCCCGAGAGTGTTGCTACTGTCGTCGATCTCTTTGAAAGTCAAGGTATCACGTGGAAGGAGTATATGGAAAGTATCCCCAGTCCCGGATATACTGGCCTGAGGACAACCGATGGCTCTGGCCACAACGCCTATGCTCGAAAACACAAGTGCGTCGCTAGATTGAGCCTTCCTCCCTCCCAACTTGTCAGCTTACATTTAAACACAGTCCGCTCGTGAGCTTTGACAGTGTTTCGAGCAATCGGTCGAAGGCCCAGAATATCGTCTCCCTTGATCAGTTCGAGATTGATTTACAGTCGCAAAGCCTTCCACAATGGGTTCGTGATGTCTCTTTGCGTACAAGGTTTCCTGCCGATAATGAAATACAGATGCACATCTCCCCCAATATGTCAAATGACGGACACGATACAGGCCTTGAATATGGGACTGCTTGGTCGAGAAGTTTCCTGAATCCTTTGCTTCAGAACAGCTACTTTACCAAACGAACTCTGACTCTTTTGACATTGGATGAAACTGCGACTTATGACGAGCCAAATAAGGTTGCCTCGCTTCTGCTCGGAGATATACCAGAAGACTTGAAAGGAACCACCGACGACACCTTCTACACTCACTATTCGGCTTTGGCAACAGTTGAAAACAATTGGAACTTGCCAAATTTAGGCCGCTATGATTTTGGTGCGAATGTTTTCCAGCTCGTTGCCAACACGACCAGGTACAAGAATCAGAAGAATGTCGACACAGCCAAGATCTATCTCAATCAAAGCTATCCAGGGTACCTGAGCAGTTCACACAACATCTCAATTCCGCCTCCTAACGTCGATCTTATCGGAAGCGGTAGTCAAGGAGTCCTTGGCTCCATTGCAAGTGCCTTGGTTAACGGCACAAATTGTGGCAGCTTTTCTACGCCGTACGATGGTTCGGGTATGGTCTTCGAGGCCTTCTCGCCGCCACAATACCAGACCGTACAAGTAAACCCAGAGGCCGGTAGAACTAGCACACCTTGTACGGCCAATAGCCCAAGCACACCGGCGAAGACAGCCGGCTCAATACCGAAACACAGCAGAGCGAATCTGCATCGCACCCTTTTGAGCATGACTGCAGTCCTCTGGGCGCTCGCATAATCTTATGCAGTGCACGATCGAATAAATCTGCGTCAGTATAAAAATCAAGATGCCATCTACAAGGAACGAATATATAGGAAGCATGATCCCACGCTGCCACCCGCATGTGACAGATTTATGAATTCGACCTTTTTGCGATAAACGGGAGATGGAAAGACAGAAGCGTCGCTGCACGCTGACGGGCATCATCTCCTAATCATTTCCGCAACGCCAAACCACTCTCTTTCGGAACTTTCTCTTTTATATTAAGCCCGGTGACGGTGGACGAGGGTTCTCGCAAGGCTGTGCATGGTAACAGCTTTTTCGGGGTGGACCTTGGCAGAAGCGTCTATCGTGGCAAGCAACATATCTATCGTCGGCTAACGTTGAGACTTGTATCATAAAGGGAAGAAGAGAAGAAAGATCAATGTGGATTCAAAAATCCCAATCTCCTTGCCTGTAATACTTCCATGCCGTGTGATTCGGCCGCGGGCCCGACAGGTGCATCTGTATGTTGTATTGCATTTCCTGGGAAATCCCCAAACAGTAAGCAAAGGATTTACAAGCAATTCGGCATTACACCGTGTAAAATATGTAACGGGGAGTATGACGACATGCCAGATCAACAGCGGTGCCTGGGAAGAAGTTCCGAAACGGCCCTAGTCGAGGACTTTTCATTTTCAAAGCTCACCTCACTTGAATCTCAATTCACCAATTTCAACTCACCACGGTAGATCAGCCACGGTCGTTCACACTGAAACAGTCCCTCAATGCCAGTAATAAGACAAGGTAGATCCCCTAAAGAAGCATCGTTTAGCGGCGAGTCTCACAAAGATGCTTCTGCCATCATACTAACCAGCGTTTGGTGAGTCTCGAACCTCCAGTCCCCATACGATGTGACCGCGGACGATTGGCATGCACATTGGCATGATGAGGATGAAGGTCGGTCACCAATAGCCTCCATCTACACTCTACGTAAAGTGCACCGCTGACTATCACAGCCGAGCGCCAGAAAAGAATCAAGCGCCTTGACTGGTACAACAGACCCGAGGACTTTGCTACGGTCGGGTACCGTGGCCTTCATCAGCACAAGATAGAGTACTCAGCGGCTGATCGTCAACGATTGATACGTCATCGGGCCGCATTTGCTAGCCCAGCCGTCCACAAGGTAAGGTCTCCTTTTGTCCAAGGTACTTGCCCTCACGATACTCATGTTTCGTGCGTAGGCCGACAACCAGACCAGTTCTCGTCTATTTGGGGACGCAAAGGCTCAGGTGAGGATACCCGAAGTTTGCAAAGCACCCTTGACAGTCAGGGTGCAATCGTCCCCAGTCATTGCAGCTCCAGCACCTATATCACCGCATCTTAGAGGACTACCAGGATACTCAGGTACGTGCTGTGTCCGCTCAGATGTCAAGGGCCAGGATCTGGTGAACCACGCTCTGGGTGCTGAACCCAGAACAGCAGCAGCGGCCCTGGAGAATGGCGAAGTCACTTCACCTTCTTCAATATGGTGCCACGCCACTGGTAAGTCCCCTGCGCAAGGCATCACGTCAATACTTCAGCTGCTCAAAACAAATGTCATCATAGGATCTTGCCTTACTTCTGTTACTCCCCCGGCAGCAACTGCGGTGAGGGAAGGCCATGCCTCAAGTCACGACGAACGGTTGCATCACATTCAACCTACTGACGACGTGTGTCCTATTTGCGAAGGCTCGTACACGCACGACGAGCCAGGCGTGAGTACACCATGTTGCGGTCTGCTCGTCCACCAGCTGTGCAACTTCGAAGCCTTAGAGGAGCACGGAAGGTGTGCTGGCTGTCATGGAGCTCAAGCCCCGGCCGAGATACCCGAGCCAGGGTCTCCATCTATGACGGAAAAGTATATTTGCCATTTTGTTACAAAATCACACAGCTTCAGTACCTGCTCTTTGAAATCGGAGCAGGGTGAAGCGGCGAGTTGCGGCATCACAATGACGCTGCGCGAATACGTTGAGAGTCAAGCCGAACCATGGATTGCAACCAGCTCAGTTGCGACCAATGCATCTTCGGCGTCACTCTCCTGGCTGTCCTCCGCAGAAGATAGCGACAGTGATGAGGAAGATTTCATGTCAAGTAAGGGAACCACAGGAACCCTCATGACCTCTGCAAATTCGCCTCAAAGATCGAGTCCCCTGACCAGTGAAGAGACTGAACCCACGGTGTCAGAGATGTGGATTCGTGGTATGTTTTTCCCATCGAAACTGCCATCGGATCGGCTAATAAAAACAGAAGCGGTGAGGATCCTTAATGGTGCGACAGAGGACCTCGTGGATGCTTGCCGCAGACTCGGTATGTGCGTAGATGAGGAGTTCAAGGACAAGATTGTTGAGAGAATATTGGCCGGTCTAGACAGTACAAAGGGACATCCACCACTACCCACTGCTCAGCCCTGGCCTGTCTCAAGACCGAAGCCGTGGAAGCCTTCTCGCGAACAAATGCCTCGTCTTCTACAAGCCATTACGTTCAAGGCATGAAGCTGCAGACCGGACACAGATCCAGCCATCGAAATCGATGGATGTCCTCGTGGAGCTTATATTCCATGGAAGATGGGATTCGAGCTGCAAAGGGAGATATAAGAATAAAGTTGAAGCCGACGTTGATCGTAGGACATGATTTTCGGCTGTTAGGAGACCAGAAGGGAGCTTGGAAGATTTGAACATCACGCCATATTGGGAAGGTACCGTCCATTGTACGTACACACACAGGTCTCGTTGAACATGGACTCGAACCATCGCAGAAGCTCGCAGATGCTATCATGGAAAGAAAGAGTAGGAGGCGTGGTTCTATTTTGTTGGTTTCTATCAGCTCTCAATGTCGACGCGTGCGACTTAAATCTTCGCACGTCTGCCTTAGCTAGATAGCACAACACAAAACAATACAAAACATCGTACATCGTCCATATCTACACCCACACATCCACACCCCTACACCCACACATCCACACCCCTACCCCCCTCCCCCTCCACCACCCACCTCACCCCTCCGCCACATTTCCCCCACCAGCACCAGCACCACCCACCCCCCTCACAAACCGATCCCACCAACCATCCACCTCCCAAACCACAACCACAACCCCATCCTCCCTCCCCACAGTCGCATACCCACACCCATTCGCACACCTAGCCCTCACATACCCCGCCCCCTCCACCAACTCCCCCCACCCCACCTCCTCGCTCTCGGGCCACACACCCATCGGCAACCCGGGCACCTTAACCCCCGCCTGCTCGAACATCTTCATCATCACGATCGCCACGACGCACTGGCCGCTCACGTACCGTTTCGGGATGCGGATTGTGCGATCGTCGGCGGCGTCGTCGGCGGCGCTGGAGAAGAGGGCGCTGCTGTGGCCGTTGTGGTAGGTGAATTTTCCGGGGTGGGGGGGGAGGGTGGAGCCGTCGTGTGAGAGGGCTTGGAGGGCGGTGGTGCAGTCTGGGGTTATGAGGAGGGAGGGGGGGTTCCAGCTGGGGTTGGGGACGCAGTTGCGGATGGAGTGGCCGGTTAGGTTTGGGAGGGGGATGAGGGCTGTGAGGTTTTGGGGGAGGAGGAGGGCTGTGATTGTTGTTGTTGTGGCGAGGAGGAGTGTGAGGGTTGGCGGGAGGTGGTGAGGGTGCATTGTTGGGGTTTTGACGGGGGAGTGGAGATGCACGATGGTGGTGATTGTGGAAGAGTGGAGGGGGTCGGGATGTTTATGTGGAATGGGGACCCCCACGATCATGCGATCTGGGATTTTGATAGCCGCGTTGGGTTGCGAGATTGACTGGGGGAAGTCGCTAGTAGGTTGGTGTTGATCCGCTGGGCAGGTCTTTCGCTTGTGGTTTGTTGCAAGGAAGGGATAGTATGAGAAGGTCGACATTGTGTCCTATTGTACGTGGTACCATTGTAGACGAAAGGAGGCGACAGGTGAAGGCACTCGTGGTCTTGAAGACTTTACTCATTTCGGGATTTGATCCAGAGGCTCCAAAGGCTGAGTGCCAATTGAGTATTGTACCCTTTCCAGCAGAAGGATGAAAGTGCAAAGGAGAATTGAGCGCAGGGACTTCACGAGAGAAATTGTTGTTATGCAGAAAATTTAACGACGGCCGTGATATCCCATATAAGTCGTCCTCGACTGTAGTCGCTGTACTTGATCACCGTGTCCGTTGCCCGCCCTCTCTGACCTAATGGATCACGCTGAGTCCTCGCCGTTTTTCAGTGTCCCTCACGAGACACTTTGGACTAAACTCCCAGCAGGGGACGTTACATTGAAGGTCCAACTGGCCTTTTTTCCAAGACGGATCCAGCATCCCAATTGATGTTTCTGGGTTCCATCTCTTGACCTTGCGCGGACGAATAAGTGGCGAATCTAGACATTGAAGTGTGACTCCAGCTGACATTTGGCTGCAGATTGGGCGCTGTAGTCATACCGGCCGATGCTAGCATGAAATCTCCCCATCATATAATAGTTGTACTTGAGGAAATAAAAAACAAAAGGATGAAGATATCTTGCGTATTGTATGCATCAATGACAATTTCCTGTCAAGACAGCCTTCCGGAGGCTGGTTTAGATGGTTGGAGAAGGAGTAGTGAAAGCATGAGACTCAAGAATAATGTATAAGATCTATCTCTGCCACTGGACATGTGTGCGACAGCCAGCACAATGGATGGGGTACAACCGTCTTCCCGCCGGTGGTCCAAGTCCTATCGCAGTTCAATAATCTGGATGAGACCTCGAACTTCTGGCGGACACAAGCACGTGACAGGAGAGATCGCCACGGTGACTTGGCAGGCTAACCGTCCCAGGAAAGACGCCATCTCCATGCATCTCAATGTCGACAATGGAGGCATCAACCATCGCCCTCCCTGTTACGCAGTCATAACGAGTCGTAAGCTACTCTGCCATTATCGTCTGACGCCAGTGGCTCGACATACATAGCTGATAAGGCCGAGCAGTATCCCCCAGGCCTTGCGTGCTTAGATCTGGACTTTCGCCTCCGCTATGGCGGTCCCCAAGAATACCCTCTTTCGTTCGGCGGACATGTCTCTGACTCAGCTCTATATTTCGAATGAAATTGGTCGAGATGTTGTGAGCGCTTTAGGCGAAGTGGGCGAGGTCCAGTTCCGAGATGTATGTACTGCCCTTTCAATATAGCCCGAGTCACTAGCCGCAGTTCCACGACAAGCACAGCGCCTTCGATAGCATACCACTGGAAACATGTTGGCTGATAATTCTCCTCTCACAGCTCAATTCCGAAACCACTGCTTTCCAAAGAACCTTTACGCAGGAGATACGGAGACTTGACAATGTCGAGAGGCAGCTTCGTAAGGACCACAGAGCGCCCCCAGTGTGTTCATCTACTAACATAAGATAAGGCTATTTTCAGACTCAAATTGAGAAAGAGTCAATACCTATAAGACCACGACACGAATTCACAGATATACTGGCAGCACCCTCGGCTTCGGAGATCGACGAGCTGGCGGACAGAAGCGAAAGTCTGGAGCAGCGAGTGGCATCTCTGAACGACAGCTTCGAAACGCTGAAGAAACGGGAAGTAGAGCTCACCGAATGGCGATGGGTCCTGACGGAAGCTGGAGGCTTTTTTGATAGGGTAGGTCGATCAAAGATGGCGTCTTCTAAGCTTTCGCTCAAGCTGATAGGCATTCAAGGCTCACGGGAACGTCGACGAGATCCGGCAATCCACAGACAATGATGAGGCTCCACTACTTGAGGACGTCGAGCAGCAAGGAAGAGGTCAGAATGGAGACGCCTCTGGACAGCATTCGCTTTCGGTCATGAATATTGGCTTTGTCGCTGGAGTAATCCCACGCGGTCGTATAGCGGCTTTTGAACGGATTCTCTGGAGAACTCTTCGAGGAAATCTCTATATGAACCAGTCCGAGATACCGAAACCGATCGTTGACCCTGTCAATGGTGAGGAGATTCACAAGAATGTATTCGTCATCTTCGCCCACGGCAAGGAAGTCATTGCCAAGATACGCAAGATATCGGAGTCGCTGGGCGCTGATCTGTACAGTGTGGATGAGAACAGCGAATTGCGACGGGAGCAAATCCACGAAGTCAATACTCGACTGAGTGATCTGGCCAGCGTTTTGCGAAACACCAAGAACACCCTCGATGCTGAGCTTACTCAGATCGCAAGGAGCCTTTCGGCGTGGCAAGTCGTTATCAAGAAAGAGAAGGCTGTATACCAGACGCTAAATCGGTGCTCTTACGACCAAGCAAGGAAGACTCTCATAGCCGAGGCTTGGGTGCCTACGAACTCCTTATCGCTGATCAGGTCGACTCTACAAGATGTCAACGATCGAGCTGGCCTCTCAATACCTACAATTGTGAACCAGATCAAGACTTCGAAAACGCCGCCTACATACAACGTCAAGAACAAGTTCACAGAGGCCTTTCAAACCATCATCGACGCCTACGGGACTGCCAAGTACACCGAGGTCAATCCAGGATTGCCTACTATCATCACGTTCCCCTTCCTCTTCGCTGTCATGTTCGGCGATTTTGGTCACGGGATAATTATGTTCTGCGCTGCGCTCGCCATGATCTACTTCGAAAAGCCAATGTCGAAATCGAAATTGAATGAGCTCGTCGCGATGGCCTTCTACGGACGCTACATCATGATGATGATGGGTCTCTTCTCCATCTACACAGGTCTCATATATAATGACGCTTTCTCCAAAGCTCTGACGCTATTCCCCAGTCAATGGGAATGGCCGCAGGATTTCACAGTGGGGCAGACAGTAGAAGCCAAATTGAAGGATAACTACAGATACCCGTTCGGACTGGACTGGAGTTGGCATGGGACCGATAATGACCTACTGTTCTCGAACAGCTACAAGATGAAGCTGAGTATATTGATGGGTTGGACACATGTATGCGCATCGACCCAGAAATCTCAGAGTTATACTGACTGCATCAGATGACTTACTCTTTATGCCTTTCTTGGATCAATGCGCGCCACTTTAAGTCCCCAATAGACATCTGGGGCAATCTTGTACCAGGCATGGTCTTCTTCCAGTCCATCTTCGGCTACCTAGTCTTCACCATCATCTACAAATGGTCCATAGACTGGTACGCCATTGGTCGTGCGCCTCCCGGATTGCTGAACATGCTCATCTATATGTTTCTGCAGCCAGGCACCGTCGATCCAAAAGAACAGCTCTATCGAGGACAGAAAGAAGTCCAGGTAGTACTACTACTCATCGCCGTGGCTTGCGTCCCTATACTGCTTCTTCTGAAGCCATTGTACCTCCGCTATGAGCATAATAAGGCCCGCGCGATGGGCTACCGAGGCCTTGGCGAGACTTCGAGGTTCAGTGCGCTCGATGGAGATGATGAAGATGGCCACGTCATGAATGGTGGGCGTGACAGCATGGGTTCCGACAACGAAGCCAATGCCATGATCACTGAGGACATTGGCAACGAAGAGACCGAGGAGTTCGAGTTCTCGGAAGTCATGATCCATCAGACCATCCACACCATCGAATTTTGCTTGAACTGCGTTTCACACACGGCCTCCTACCTCCGATTGTGGGCTCTTTCACTTGCGCATCAGCAGCTATCCGTCGTCTTGTGGGACATGACTATTGGGATTGCCTTTGGATTCAAGGGAGCCCTCGGAGCTTTCATGGTTGTCGTCTTCTTCTACGTTTGGTTCTTCCTGACGCTTGCTATCCTCTGCGTAATGGAGGGGACGAGTGCCATGTTGCACAGCCTGCGTTTGCATTGGGTGGAGGCCATGAGCAAACACTTTATGGGAGATGGGATTGCCTTTGAACCATTTAGCTTCAAGATCGTGCTGGAAGAAATGGACGAGGAGGGTTAGGGATAGGCAACGCTTAGGGTGCTGGTGTCTCGGCTCTGTAGTTATAAAAGTATATAGGTACACATCATGTCAGGATGACAATATTTACAGCTCCTGTGAACTTTGACATAGATAAAATCATAGCTTCTATAACATTCCCGAGTTGTCTGAGATGCCGTATAAAGACTCTATGCCCGGCACAGCCACTTATTGTCGCGTGCTCTTGTGGATCCAGGATTTATGCACTGTGACGTCCGCTGTCCCAATCCCAACGGGGATCTTCGTCTGAAGTCCGATTCCCCATCTCCTAGAAGCATCTTCGGCAGTTCTGCATCTTTACCATGAACATAATTCTTCAATGATTATATTCAGCCACTTGAGACTGCACACGATACAGGCACAGACTGTATTTCCCTGATTCTGGCATTGCTGCGATATAGTGCCTTGGCTGGCGGACAAATCTGTACAGTCAGAGCCATATATGGTATTGCCAGTCTCTTCTCGCAACGTTGGGAACCCCTCTATGATATCCTCCAAAGTACCACATACATGTTTTCAGCCTCAGGACTACGCCTCCCGATCCTACAACAGATCCGCGCCTCCCGCCATTTGGAGAACAGCAAATCGAACTTCGTCTCGGAGTCACATCAGCATCAGTTGGCTGATCTACGCAACAAAGGAGTGGGAAAGGGAGCTTGATAAGCCATCTCAAGGCATCTCGAAGCCAAAATGGCAAGGAAGAAACAGCTCGTCCCCATGGTCAATTGGGTCTACGATATGATACTCTGGGCGATGTCCGTCCTCGTGGACCTCTTCTTCAGAGAAGTGCACCCTAGAGGATCATGGAAAATACCCAGAAAAGGGCCGGTCATCTTCGTTGCGGCACCACATGCAAACCAAGTGAGCAGGCCTCCCGGGATCTTCGTCTCTCGCTGCTTGAGCTGACTTGCCAAGTTTGTCGATCCTCTCATCCTGATGCGAGTCATCAAAATGGAAGCTGGCAGACGCATTGCCTGGCTCATCGCGGAGAAGTCTATGCGGAGAAAGTTCATTGGAGGAATCGCCAAGGCAGCCGGTGCAGTATCAGTTGGAAGAGCTCTGGACAGTACGAGGGCGGCCACAGGAAAGATATATCTACCGGACCCGACCAGCGATGCTACACTTGTTCGTGGTGTGGGTACCCAATTCGAGAAGGAGTGCCAGGTTGGCGGGTTGCTGGTATTGCCGTCAGTCAATGGCACTGCGGCGAGTACTGAGATCTTGGAGATCCATGGCAACGAAGAGATCCGGTTGAAAAAAGAATTTAAAGGCGATGTAGCAATAGGCCAACTAACAGGCTTGAGGAAAGAGAATGGAGACATCCATCTGGAGAACGGCGATGCCGAAAAGGCGCCGGACTTTGAGGGGACCAAATACAAGACTGCGCCCAAGGTAGACCAGTCTAAGGTCTACGATGCGGTATTCGAGCGGCTACAGGCTGGGGGGTGCGTGGGGATCTTCCCTGAAGGTGGAAGCCATGATAGGACGGAGCTTCTTCCTTTGAAGGGTAGGTCCCTTGACAGGCTGCTACATCCTGGCAAACTCATTGGCTAATGCAAGTTCAGCTGGTGTTGCAATCATGGCTCTTGGCTCTCTTGCAGCAAATCCCAATTCTGGGCTGAAGATCGTTCCCTGTGGTATGAACTACTTCCACGCTCACAAGTTCAGATCAAGGGCAGTAGTTGAATTTGGTCCTCCTGTTGATGTTCCTATGGAGCTCGTGGAAATGTACAAAAGCGGTGAAAGGCGAGAAGCAACACGTCGACTGCTGGAGACGGTCTATCAGTCTTTAGTGGCAGTAACAGTGACCAGTCCTGACTACGACACTTTGATGGTCTGTGCATGTTCCCTTCATCTGCAAACGCAATGCTAACATCAGATAGTTGATACAAGCTGCTCGACGACTTTATAATCCATCAGGTAAGAAATTACCACTGCCCATGATTGTGGAACTCAACCGGAGGCTCGTAAAGGGTTACACACAGCATAAGGATGAACCTCGGATCATGAACCTGAAAAAGTCTGTCAACGAATACAACAAGCAACTATGGCTTCTCGGGGTTCGAGACCATCAAGTGGAGTACGCCAAATTTTCCATTATACAAGTCATATCCAGCCTGATCTATCGGTTGGGAAAGCTAGCTATCATGTCTATCGGGACTCTACCAGGTCTCATTCTTTTCGCACCCGTGTTTATCGCTACTAAGATCATATCGATCAAGAAATCACGAGAAGCACTCGCGGCCTCCACCGTCAAGCTTCAAGGGCGAGACGTGATGGCCACTTGGAAACTCCTCGTAGCAATGGCTTTTGCACCAACCCTCTACGCTACCTACACGATACTCCTCACTTGGTGGACGTACAAAAACCGGGTGCAAGGCTACATGCCTGACTGGGTTCCCCTCTGGATGGTCGTGGCTTTTGGGGTCGTCTTCTTCCCCTCCATCACCTTTGCCGCCCTTCGCATCGGCGAGACAGGCATGGACATCGTCAAATCTCTCCGCCCACTCATCCTCTCACTGAACCCTACATCCTCCAACACCCTGGTCAAATTACGCCATAAGCGCGAAACACTCTCCCGCGAGGTTACTGACGTTATCAATACATTCGGGCCGGAGATGTACCCTGACTTCGATTCCGCCCGCATCGTCGCCGACCCGTTCCGTGATCCCCAAGAGACCCAGTCTCCCAAATCACCGCGCGGTCATGCTCGGACTCCCTCAACAGGTGTCAACTCTGGCACCCCGCCATCTACTAGTGGCGATCACGCGAGTATCGGCGCAGGCTCCTCAACCCAAGGAAATCTGCCACGCAACGAGTCCTTCCACAACCTCGGCAACATCGGTCTCTTCGCCTCTCGCCCACCGAGTCGCAGTCGCAGCCGAAGCAGCTCGAGCGGTGGACTCGCCGGCTCTGGTGGCTTCCCGGTGAAAAGTTTCAGTACCATCAGTAGCAAGGAGACCTTGGACGAGGTCAGCCAAAAGATCCGAGGCGCGATGCGAGAGCGGGGTAAGGAGAGGAGAAGGAAGAGCGAGGATGGGAGTGGGAGCTGGGAGTTTGCGGATAGTGGGACGGGGAGTGCCACGCCTGATAGCGTTGCCGAGAAGAAGGAGGTTTAGGTCATATTGTTGTTTGGTGCACGGTCTCTGGCGGTTGTTTTTTTAAGCGTGGTGTTTCGGGGCCATGGACACTGTTTAGGGGCTTTGGGTAGGAGGTTTGGCGCGGAAGAAGGGCGTTTGCAGGCTTTTGTATACGCTGGGAGGCTTGTGTCTCTTCTTATCATATATAGTCAAGTCGGGTTTGTAACGATATCTGCCGAGTAACAAAGATACGTAGCCGTGCATGTAATCATTTATGGTGTAGTGTGCAATCTAGAGATAAAGATATGCCCATTACAACGATATCCCCTTATGTAAATGACTGATAGATGGTTGCGACCCGAGTTTACTGTATGCACCAAACGCCGTCAAATGCTACCAACCCAAGAACGCCATCCGTGAAGCTTTGACGTCCGTCACCACTGTACAGCGATATACAAAGCTCACACGAGCCGCCATCCTAATATCGTAGACCTCGAAGATCCACCACGAAAGAAAGCATCATCCGTTCCTCGCCCCAACCTGAGCACATCCCCCATTCTCGGAAAATCCCATCTTCAACAGTCCCCACTACGCCCTTGCGCTTCCTCCCTCCTCCCACCCCATCATACGCCACTCTCGCTCGTCTCATCTATGATCCCCCTTCCTCGGTCCCCTAATCTTCGGATACAGTCGCATGAGATGATAGTTGATTGTGTTTTTCTTCTGCGTCTTCGCTTTCTACATCCCCCAACGCGTTAGCTCCGTTCCCTTGGTACTGCCCTCCGGCTCTCGATCCGCCTCCTCCTCCTTCGTAACCCATTACAGTCATGGGTTGTGGGGGCGTAGTCATACCGGCGCATCCATACAAGCTCTCAGATTCTGCTCCAGCATCGCACAGCCCGCCGCTGCATTATTGCCCGAAGAGGCCCAGCAAGCTGCCATTGATCGAGAGAGAGAGAGTCAGCTATTTGTTGCGCATGCTTTTTTCTTGAAGTGTGGATGTGGGGCAGGGGTGATAGTTACCCAAGACGGAGGTCATGATGCCCACGCATGGATTCGGCCCTGGTTGGTTGGGGCGACGGATGCGGAGTTTGGGGAGGGGAGGAAGGCGGGGCGGGGCGAGTTTGGTGCTGCTGCCTTTGGGGGGCATGGTTGGTAGGTTCAGAGAGAAGGAGGGTGGTCAGGGGGAAAGCATTGTGATGGGTGGGAGGGGTGTTGGATGGGAGGATTTCTGGACTTATGGATTGGATTTCGATATATGAATGCCAAGACGCGCTAAAGATTCCGCAGTCTTGGCATGTTTACTTCCTCCAGAAGAGCGGTCTTCTCGACTCTTTGTCGCAGTACCTTATGCATTGCAGTTTTAATGGATGGTGTTTGTAGCGTTTGGATAGCTCCTTGATACACATTGTATTACTACGCATCAGTGATATCATTAGCGCACAGCAGCACAATTGCCGCAATGGCAGAGCAATCAGAGCTGCCTGCATGGTCAGTCGTGCCTGCCTCAAACGCCCAAGATACGCCGATAAATGTCTGCTAATCTCATCACAGGCAATCCAACGACACCACCTTCGCATACCAACCAGATGGCCCTGCGCGTATACCGCGAGGTTGGGAACGCGCGCCGAAATCTCCCTATGGTAGTCGTCACGGGGGACGCAAAGTCTGGAAACGGTTCGGACCTCTGCCGAGAGATCATGACGAGAAGCATGGAGAGGATCTGGAGTGTTCGGGAGAGGTTACAGCTGTGCTTGGGGATGCTACCAATACTTCGAGATCTGTGAAGAGGATGCGGGTGAAGGGTGCGGCGGGGAGCGCGGCGGAGGGGAAGGAGAATAAGCCGGCCACATATCTTGCTACCTTGCGTGACAAGGCTCAGGGAACGCCGAGACGTGAGTTGATTTGGATGTCTTTTGGTGATGTGTAGAGCTGACAGGCGACTCGGTTTAGGGAAACAAGCCCCGCGCAAGAGTCTCAAATCGGATCATGCAAGACTTGAGATAGATGATGGGGATGGTGGGACCGCAACAGAGTCTGCAGTGAATGAGAATATGGGTCAAGAGGAGGTACGAGAAGATACTCTTCGTCCTTCACAAAGTCCGGTGCTGGAGGATGTTCGTGAGCTGCTTGGCTCAGCGAGCACGATACGCATTGGTACTGATGACGATGATGCGTCGACTGGTAATGGTGACAAGACCCGACTCCACATGAGTGAGACCCTTTATGAGGCAGAATCAACGGACCTACCAGATACCTCCAAACCAGATGACTCAACACCAGAAATTGGCCACAAGGAAGAGCCAATCTTACTTGAAGATACAACATATGGTCAAAGGGAACGTCCTGAACATCCACAATTAGGCCCCTTATCTCCAATCGTACCAGAGCACTCGGCACAAGCTACGTCGATTGAGAAACCTTCCGTACACGTATCTGACGCAGAGGCCGTCGTCCACAAGACCACTTCTTCCTCACAGTCAAAGCTGAAGGCCACTACAACCTCACCTGGGCATGCTATCATGAAGAAAGCTGAGCAACCTTCGCCCACTCAGCTGGAAGCTGACGAGATAATTCAAGAGGATGTAGCATCCAACGCACAGTCGGACCCCTCATTGTTACATGTAACGACGCCAACAGTCGCTAGTGCTGCAAAGTCACGGCCAAAGCAACTGCTAGACGCACTTTCACCTGGAGGAAGCCCACAGATTGGAACCAGTCTCCTAAGAAGAGAAAGCCTACGCAGAAAAGAATCTCCGACCAAGAAAAGAGAGTTACGAAAGACTAAGAGTCCGAAAAAGAGGAATACTCTGTCAAGGAGAGACACATTGCAAGAACGCGAGATACTGCAAAAAGTGATCGCCGAGACGAACCAAGATCCCAGCCCAGGAGACGGTGATCGTGAATTCAATGGGGTACCATTTCCTTCAAGCGATGACTTCGTCCCAACAATTGAGCAAGATCAGCACGATGAACAACGTGCCAAGTCGGAGAGATGCGCTGATGAGAAACAGCCTAGAGACAATATTATCACTGGCGCGGAAGGTCATGTCCTCGTTTGTGATCATGCTCAGGTCGAGACGGAACTGCACAGGGCGAAGGAGGCTATTGAGGTCTTTGAACAGTCGACAAAAAGCGAGGCAATGGATTCCTCCATCCCAGTCCCGTATGCCGAAGCTGAAGAGGTGAAGGCTCTTTATCAAGCGAACGAGATGATCGCAAAAGCAGAGCTTGAAGAAGCAGCACAGAAAGTCGAGACCATTCAAGAGCAGAGTGAACAGGCATCCAGGATGACACGATCAGGAGCGCGCTTCAGTGACGACACTAGTATGCTCAGAGACTTTCTCAACCGCGCACAGGCTAGTAAAGCAGCGAAGATACCTACCTTGTCACCACTGGAGGCGGCAGAACCCCAGACTTCTCCACGTCGTTCTCCACGTAAGGCGCATGGACCTCGCAGAGGCAAGATCTCCACGCCACAGAAGTTCGGAGGTATCGCCAATCGACCCGGAACACCACCTGATCTGGCGAAATCTGAGGAACATGAATCCGACGATGCCGAAGAAATTACCGCGACACCCACATCGTGTCGACGAAGCACAAGAACACGATTACCAGCACCTTCAATAGCTCCCCCAGGCGCACCAAGCTTCATTCCTGTGAGGAGAGCCGACGGTGCCGATCCTGTGGTGTTGCAAAAATCGCGAGCTCAAGAACTTGCGATTGTCACACGCGCCAACACTCGACGCAACAAGGGTCAATCGAGACCGCCCATTCTGGCGTTAAAAGATCTCCCGACAGATCTGGCCGAGCCAGTGAGTGGGAGGCAGGGTGCAGAGGGTGTGAAATCGGTCGGCTGGGCGAGAACACTGGCACGCTACCAGGACCCCAAAGAGCTAGCAGATGAGGTTGAGGAGGGCAAGCCCATGGTACGAAGGATGCGAGGTCTAGGTGCGGTGAATGGTACGCCAGCACCGAAGAAGACTACGGGGACGGTCGGCAAGGCGAGTGGTACGCCAGCGCGTCGAGGCAAGGTCCGGTGACGGTGGGGAAGCAGGGCAAGCTGGGTTGGCAGTACAGATCTTCCACGATGTTGTAACCTGATGTGGTGTAGATGTAGGTAGAGAATCTGGGGTAATTGGCTTGTCCTCATGTGGTCTAAGATGTGTGTATGCGAGCCTATGGAATCATAGTGGAACCCAGATTATGCTTGAACCATTGGCCGTGACAGGTAGGCGCTTGCGCATACCCCAGGTTCTTTAAACAGCACAGACAATGCATACGGGTCTGAGCGTCTTGGTAGTCTTCCTGACCCTTCACTTTATAGAACTCCATTAGAAAGGCTCGAAAAGGAGGAGAAAGGAGCAGACATTACCATAGACAATTACGGTTAGAGTGAGTCGGGGAAATCTTCCGCCATTAGCCGCGCCTAAGAAATGTCTCCCAAAAATTGAAAGTGAAGGTGCGGAAACCTCCATTCTTTCATTATTCTCACAAAGGAGAGTAGGTAATGAAGCGGTACTCGTATGATGACCAGTGCTACCTACACGAATCATGTTGGAACTTTCTTCTAAAGGGAAAATCCTGCACTGGCACGTGGACCAGCGACCAGAGCCCAACGTCGTTCTTGTTATGTCAGAACAGGCAAAAATGGACATCGCGAAACGGAAAGTATTCTTTAATCTTCACCAATGACGGGATGATGCCATTGACTTTATTTTACATGTCGACTGGAAGGCGTCTGACTCACATAACATCCCATTCTTTGATACGATCATGATGCTTTGCTCTTGTTCATGCTCACTGGTGATTCACTCCAGTCGTCGTTGTGAATGAAGGAGGTTCTACCGCCTTCGTGTGTTCAATCTGTCCGCTTTTCATTTCAACCCTCAAGACACTGAGTTACATCTGTGACCCCTCAATAGCACAAGTTCAACTGCAATACTGTCTCTCATTCATAGGTCTACTTGGCATCAGTACTAATACCGAGTCTGTCTCCCGTCGCCTTCCAGGCATCTCCAGTCTCCTGTACTGCCCTTCCAGTACCACCTCAGTGATACTACATCTTGCCTGCCGAATCTAGAGACCTCAAAGCGATCACCCTCTAGACTACTTCGTTCTTACCGCGACGCAGATCAGATCCGACAAGCATTTCCTACTGTGACAATGCAATACCAAGCATCGCATTGTCAGAGACTCACCAATCGAAGAAACTCATCTCCACATATTACCCCAGCTTCTGCGCATGAGCCTCCTCGTGCAGAACGCACCAGCGGCGGCCGGACCGTTGTCACTGCCGACAAGCGCTCCATCGATCTCAGACCTCTGACGGATAATCTGGAGAATGCGCAAGCGTCACGTCAGAGCTGCGAAATAAGAAAAGGATCATGGTCTTCAGTGAAGGAGGACGAAGGCGGTAAGCTGCAGGACCACCCGCGCTTGACACATCTTTTTCACATCCTTTACCTAACATCATTGTTCTGACATTCATCATGGGGTCAGGCATTGCTCAATCCTTCCTCGAGTCCGTCAGTACCTCCGCCGGCAAGCCTCAAGAGGCCGACCATGATGCCGGCAGCCCTACCGGCAGCGCCACCTGCGACTGTTGCTGCCGCTGTGGGAGAAGCACGAAATGGCCGCCACTCGGCCCTGGCCGTGGGCGTAGAAGCCAGAGCTATACCGCGTCAAGGTCAGGCATATCGGAGCTTTCGGGCTGGGATCTCGAGCTTCCTCGGAGACAGGAACCCAGAGAGATTGAGCCGCCGAAACACTACGGCCCGGGCGAAGCACCTCTGGAGAGACTGCCTGTCGAGATATTAGGTAAATTGTCATGTCACCAACTCCTGACCAGTGCTGATTTCTTGACAGACGAGGTTGTTTCGCAGCTTGCTATTGACCTGCCTCCTACCGCCTACGGTCCCCGTAATGTCGACCTGATCAGTTGCCTTTTGACGTCGAAAACCATACGCGTTGCTACAATCACTACACTCTACGGTAGTATCACGCTTCCTCACTCTTCGATCTTTGCCAAATTTTTCAAGCACATATCCGCCCATCCTGGTCTGGGGAAGATCGTGAGGAGGTTGGACCTCTCTCACTTCACGTCTGTGGGTCTTGGCCGTAGCAGGCAATCAAACTCGGAAATCCAGAATCTTACGTCCAGCACATTACTCAAAATTCTTGACCTCACCCCGGCTATCCGAGAGGTGCTTCTCCAAGAGAACCTTGACGATGATATCGACGAGAATGTCCTCCAGAAGCTCTTCTTCGGTCTCCCTAAGCTCCGAGCTGTCGACTTCTGTGCTTCGTCCTCCCAGTCCTTTGTTGACGCTTTCTCTCTTACATTGAGTCGGCCCGTGGATTTCCCTCCAGCCATGCTCAATATCCGTCGACTGGGCCTCCACGAGTGTTTTACCCTGCCTAGCTCCGTCTTCGAGTCGCTACTCCCACGTCTCCCGCAGCTCACACACCTTGACGTTTCTCATACGCGTATCACGGATTGCGCACTCCAAGCTATCTCTCGCTCTGCGACGCTTTCCCACCTTAATCTTGGTCGATGTACTCAGATTACAGGTGAGGGGGTGGTTGACTTCCTCATCTCGCACCCTGCCGTTAAACACCTTGTCTATCTCAACCTCCACTGCGACATCTCGCGTTACCGGTTGCTATGGGAGCCAGACGTCGACCGCCTACTCCCAGCATTACCGTCGACTCTCCTGTCACTTAATCTCAACGGCGCACACATTCATCGCCACCATCTTGCGCAATTGCTTCCTCTGACTAAGCATCTCGAGGAGCTCGGCATTGCCTGTGCCAATCTGTCCCTTGCCGATATCAATGTCATCTTCCGTCCCCCCCATTCAGAGAATGCAGGCGCGAAGGATCTCCCCTTGTGGCAGCCATCTACACTACACTATCTTGATCTGACGGCCATTCCCTCCATCACCCGAACAACTATCTTCAATACACCAGCTCCGTCCAATGTCCTACTCTCAGAGACTACTTTGCCTCTTGAAGTCATTGAGCTAGGTGACAAGGCCATCTCTTCGCTCCGCGAATGCAAGAACACCAACAAACGTCTTGGCTGGGTGGTCAAAGAACTCGGTCGACGTGGCTGGTACGTACGCGAGACGCCAGGAGCTACCAGCGGCAAGCGGAGCTGGAAGATGGGTGCGATGTGGTGGGGCATGCGGAAGGTGCCTGTTGCATGGGGCGAGGTTGGGGGTTTGTATGGGCATTACATGTTCAAAAAGTGAGCGAACGGTTTCTTGAGCGCTGCTCGCGTCGGAGCGTCGGAGCACTGGAGTACTCGATACCCCATTCTTTTCATAAAATAAGCGGGAGGTGCAAAAGTTTGACGGAGGCAAAAAGTTTTATGATTCGAATGATTTGTACATTACTATTAGCAAAAGCTCTCGGGGTCCGATGGTTTCATGTACCAATAAGGGGATGAAAAAGCTTTTCGAGATGGACTATGGATTCAGTAGCTGTATGATAGAGACCAAATACAGGAGTATTACATAAACCATCTCATCCCATGCAACCTACAATTTTCCTCCTTCGCAGAATGAATCACGAGACTGACATGGATTATCTTACCTTACCTTATCTGATCTGATCTAATCTCATCAGCTCAAGGTCACGTGGCCTCGAACTTCGGCTTATCATAGACTCCTAATTTATCGAAGGGGTAATAATTCTCACCACACCACCCCACCATCTTATACCCCCCCTATACTTCCCTATAACCCCCCTATACCCTCACATACCCCTCTTTATCCTATCTCTCCCATCTCCCCTCTCCCCTCTCCCTCCTCTCGAAGCTATGACACTTAGATATCACCACCGCCTACCGCTCCCTACACAGTACTTCAACGATAAGAAGTCAGACCGGCCGGGTAACCGCCGGCCCCCATAAAATATCCTACCCCTATCCCCATCTCACCTCGCTTCAACGTCAACCCCTCAGCTCGCCCTCAACCCACAGCTCCAATCGCCAAAAGACCCCAATAGTAGGGTATTGAGATCGCCACCGTCAGCTTGCCTATATCCCTCAGCTGAATCGGAATATTCGCTATTAATATTCAGACAATAAAATTCTACCGCTACCTACTTCTATTCTATAGATAGAATCGAGAGCTGTTGATCAGCACCCCGGCTCAGCTGGCGGTTCGAGATGGTATGTGTTGTTCTTGATATATAGGTATACCCCATGTCCTGACGGATTCGGCACTCGTCTCGGCCGTACCTTGGTGAAAACCCCCTGAGACGAGTGCCTTGCCTTGGCAGGACATGGGATAGCTGGATGGGGAAAGGTAGGGAGGGGGTGATCAAGGTACGTACTGTATTTGTTTTTGGAGAGAGGGGGGTGCGTGAGCGAGCGGTTGGAATATAGAAAATGCTTGTTGGGGGCTGATGGATATAATAAGTGGTCCGAGCAGTATCTATCTATGTGTACGCCGCTGTCGCGCGTGCTGTTATAGTTGGGGTCTTGGATTTGCATACAAAGCTGGGAGTACTCCCATTGAGTTGTGAAAGCTTCCGTCCATTGTAGTGAATCACACCGCGAACAGTTGGAAACAGATTCAAGCCCATCCATTCCCAACCCCAGCGCAAAATGAAGCGAAAGCACATTGTCAACCCGCTAGCCCTCTTCACCCTCACCCTCACCCTCACCCTCCCCCACCAAACCACCGCCCAATGCCCTGCCTGCGACACCTACAGCACCGCCCTAAAACAATGCCAAACGACCTCCACCACCAACATCACCACCACAGGAAACACACTAGACACCGCCAGCGTCCACTGCATGTGCGCCACCAGCTCCAGCGCGACGCAGATGAATTCCTGCCGCGGCTGCCGCGACGCGTCCAACCTCGTCACCGGCGATCTCGACCTCCAGGTCCTGCTCGCGTGGTACTATACGTGCAACGCGGACGATCAGTTTGGCGAGGGGCAGGCCAAGGCGTGCTGGGAGTCGCAGCCGGGGAGTTTCTTGCCGTGTGTGTCGAATACGGGTGGGAAGGGGGCGACGACGATGACGAATGGTGGATTGTTTGGGGGGATGGCGCCGACGAGTGCGGCTGGCGGGTAAGTGTTTTTCGATTTCGTATTTGGGAACGAGGGTTTGGGTTTGGGGTACTGACTGTGTGTAGTCCGGCTGCGACTGTGGCACCGACGACGACGGCGAAGTCGGATGCGGTTTTGCCGTTTGGGGCACGTGGATTGTTCTCGGCTATCATGGTTGCACTTGGTGTGGTGTTTGCAATTTAGGGGACCTAACGACAGAAATGACTGGAAGCTATGATGTTTTGTTGATGATTGAACGTCGCTTGGTAGGGCCTAAGATGTCTTCTCTTCTCTGTATAGTATGACGCCTTTCTGTGTTCATCTTCTTATCATTCCCTTATAGTATGAATCTCAAATCGGTTGGTGCCATTGTATCAATTCCGTGCTGCTCGTATTTTGATGACAGTATGAGCACAACTGCAAGTGTGTAAACCTTCAAAGCTCTTCGACACTTGGCATAAGTCGTCGTCCCTCTCCTCGAAGCGCTGTGAAGGGTCCGCAGGTGTATTTCTGGCGACTCATACGCTGCGGTCAAGCGCATGTCTCCGCCTTTGCACCTTAAGTGGAGCGCACTCGATCTACTCTGAAAGGCTCACAAAATAAGCACAACTGGTCGAAAACCTACAGCCATTCCAATAATGAGGCGAGCGAGAAGCATCACCGATCTCTCCAACGGTCCACAATCACTTTCAACATTCATGGAGAAGGTCAGCCCCAGGCGAGTTGCCGATAAAATTGACCTTGCCGTCCAAAGAAGCAGCAGAGTTGGACGGTCTCGGGGCGTGTCTCATATAAGGAGAAGATCTTCAACATATCCTCGATCCACATGCAATAAGCTGTTGATCAAGGTGAGGTAGCACACTGCAGCATAACATCCTTGCTCGCCTTTATACCATGTTTTGAAGATTCTTGTCACCTTGTTGAACGGTACTTCTCGACACAAGATGCTCATGTTGCCATAGTGCTTGCCACCGTTCCCATGGTGAAGCTTATAGCCAGCATTACTTTATGGCTATTTCCTGATACAGGAGTACACTCCGGGTTATGAATGCAATCCAAGCCAACCTTCCTTACCGGTCTCCTTAACCATCCGATAAGTACGTAACCCAGCGGGTATATGTAGCTCTTGCAATAATGTTGATCACGATGATAGCTTTATTATCAGAGGATACTGGCGCAATAGCAATCCCTCGGTCCCTGTCACTAGGATGTATCCAATTTGAATGCCCAAAGAAGCCAACGAAGCCTAATGTAAGGTCTGCTATTAGGGATTTCGCAATCCTCGTATGGCCATCAGCCGGTATTAAAGCGATACTCCTTATGTCAAGGAAACACGCTCGAGGTCAGGGTAATTTGCAACGTTTCCACCAATGATTGCAGTTGTAAAGCACATGGGGAAAGTAATGTGTAAGTGGTCTTCGACTTCAAAGTCCCACATGAGGATACCCAAAGGACCGCAATTTCTCTGTGCAACTCGACGAACTCCATCAGCGTTTTCGCTATGAAACCCTGATCATCGAATCGACGGTAGAAACCTCGGCACAACGTAGACCTGCTGAGACTTTGCATTCACGTGGTTCTTAGACTATACGGCCTTGTCAGGTTCAGTACCTAGATATGTCAACCGGACCGGACGCTAGTATGGTCGGCTCTATGGAGTATGGAACAAATTTCCCACCGCACGACGTCTATTATTGGGATAAGGATTTCCATTGCGTAGGCCGGGGGTTGCTAGGAAGTCGTCAGCAGCAACGCATGAGACTCACCACGTACAGAATAAGTGCTAATTTCTGTAGACAACAGTCCATACAGATAGGGCTATTGAAGGGCTTCGGGTCAGGTTTTCAATTTCTAAAAGAAAAAAAATACAACTATACGTTCTCTGCAGGGATTCAAGATTATCATATAGACAGACTGTAGAACAACTTTCTCCATGTTGCTGTTCCTCCTTGAATCAGGCGAGCAGGTCATGTTTCAACACGAGAAGATAGTAAAAGGTTTGGGGTGATGAAGACTACAAAGATGAAAGGGATTCCTCGAGAGTTGTGACTCCAATGAGAGGGCAGAATAGAACTGTGGCCGCGCAACGACCTACTCTAGAGTACAAATGTATAGTCGAACCGTCTCTATTTATAAGGATTGGAAGGAATATGATTGGAAAAGGACATCTCCTTGATAGATGGGGCTTGTCTCATCGCAGCAGTAATGATAGAGTCGGGTGTGGAACGATATTGCCAAGGCGCTAATCCTGAAAGGCCTAGGGTATCGGTATCTTCATAGAAAGTCCTCCTGTCCAATCGTTCTTGTATAATGTTGGAAACCATCGTACGACCTCAGGCCGAACAAGTTGGAATGCCTCCTATTCGCAGAAAGATCAGATGGATGCATTGCCTTGCCTCTTCTCTGGAAGAGATCGTCCCCACGCCGTCGAGCGACTGCTTCTGCGATGCCGGATATTTGGGCTGGCAGCTGGGGTGACGCTCGAATGACGCTGAAGAAGCGTCCAAGGAGCGTCATGCTCTCTAATTTGGATTTCTAAGCTCCCCCATGCTTTCCAATTCGGATTTCTAAGCTGCCCCATGCCTACAAATACATGCACAGGGCCCCACCCCCCTTGACAAAGCAGTCGAGGCCACTCAATCGAACAAACATGCCATCCTCCACCACCCCCAAACCACACGACAGCCAAGCCTGGCTCCAACACTCCGACCCCGAACTCCGCATCTTCTACACCGAATGCCTCCCCACCTCCTCCCCAAAGCCCAAAGGCACCATCCTCCTCATCCACGGCTTCCCGGAAACATCCCACCAATTCCGCCACGTCCTCGTCCCCCTCGCCGACGCCGGCTACCGCGTGCTGGCGCCCGACTACCGCGGCCACGGATACTCCTCGAAGCCTCCGGACGGCTACACCAAAGCCATCATAGCCCAGGACCTCCACAAGCTAGTGACCGAGCATCTCGGCATCAAGGAGAAGATCCACGTGGTGGGGCATGACATTGGAGGAATGATCGCACACGCCTACGCGGCTCAATTTTCGGAGCACGTCGAGAGTATTTGCTGGGGCGAATGCCCGCTTCCTGGTACGAGACTCTACGAGGACGTCAAGCATACGAGCCTGGTGTGGCATTTCAACTTCCAGGCTCAGACCGATATGGCCGTCGCGCTGACGACGGGCAAAGAGCGGATGTATCTGAAGCATTTCTTCGATCGGTTGGCTACGAATCAGGCTGCCTTTACGGAGAAAGATTTGGATTTTTACACGGCGCAGTATGCGCAGGCTGGGGCTTTGCGTGCGGCTTTCACTACGTATCGGATGTTTGAGGAGGATGCGAGGCAGAATCGGAAGTGGTTGGAGGAGAGTGGGAAGGTGCAGGTCAGGTGTATGGGTTTGTTTTGCGAGAATCTCTTTGAGGCGGCGAGGGCACAGGAGATGGTCAGTGAGGTGTATGAAAATGTGGAGATGGGCGTTATGAAAGACTGCGGGCATTACCTTGCCGAGGAGGATCCGGAGAGCTTTGTGAAGCTGGTACTGGGCTTTGTAGAGAAGTGAAAATGAACGTCAATTCCATAAGCAAATACGAGAACATCCGATCAACCACCCACTTCCATCCTCCCACGCCCACACGCATCTCCCTACAAACCCCTAAACCATCCCTCCTCAAGAAGTGTTGAAAGCCTCAACCCTCATCTCCCCCTCCTCCTTCCCCTCCTCAATCTCCAACTCCCTCAACAGCCCCGTCCCAACATCATGCACCAACCCATGAACCACCACCCCCCTCTCCCTCATCCCCTCAATCACAACCGCATTCTCCCTCAACGCCCTAACCCCCTGTTTCACATTCGCCTCCACCAACTTCAGCGCCCTCTCCCCCTCGCTTAACTCTTTCCACCTCCCCACATTCTCCCTCCTCAACGCCCTCAACGGCATCAACCACGCATCAATCAACCCCAATTTCGCATTCCCCAACGCCGCATTAACACCACCACAGCTCGTATGTCCGCACACAACCACATGTTTCACTTTCAGAAACGCAACAGCGTAGGCGATGACGGACTGCGAGTTCAGGTCCGTCGGGGGCAGGATGTTGGCGATGTTGCGGTGGACGAAGACGTCGCCCGGTTGGAGGCCGAGGATGGTGGTTTCGGGGATGCGGGAGTCGGCGCAGCCGATCCAGAGGATTTGGGGGGATTGGCCCTTGGCGAGGGCGGGGAAGAGGTCGGGTTTGGACTCGGCGAGGGATTGGGCCCATTTTTTGTTTTGCTGCAGGGCGAGTTCGAAGGGGTCTGTGGGGGAGGGGGTGGGTTAGCTGGGCTGTGGTGCATGTTGGGGGTGGGGGAGGGTGCGTTGGGTACCGGGTGGGGAGTGGGGGGTTGGGGTTTTCCTGAAGGCTAGGATGGAAGAGTGGGAGAAGGATCGGGTGGAGAGAAAGAAGTGACGGTGGGTGGTTGGTAGCCTGTAAGCAATTGAGCGTAGGCACGTACCTTGGCTCGCCATGATGATGTTGTGGAAGCGAGGAGTCCTTCAGCGGGTTATGTATGGAACAGGAAATTTGCAATCTCAAGGATTGACGTGCAGCGGTGACGATATCGGAGGTATCTAGTAGATAGAAATTCGCTTCGCTGTAATGGGTTTACAAGAAGAGAATAATTCACAGAAGAAGAAGAGAATGGAGGACAAGCTTGAGATATAAACACAAGTGCACGATCAGCCCGAGGAGAAAGTCACTCAGATAATGCCTCACAGGTATCAGGCTAGACAATCGGATAGCGACCATGGGTTGGAGACCATGTTGGCTCATCCAACCCCGCGGATCCGGCTCATCCTACTGAAGACGGCATGATCTCTGCAGCGAGTAGAGCACTTTGCGGTTGTACTTGGAGGTCATCGTCAACTGGGTGCATGATGCAAGATGGAGAGGGAAAGAAGCAATATATGTGATCGTAATTGCTTGGATCGCAAGTACGCCCCCGCATTTTGATCCTCCGCCTGAGAAAGCTTGAACGTCTATTGTTCGAGACCATGCACGGCAGACTAAACTATATCCTAGAGTTACTTGGTGGCCTGAAAATCTACTACGATGGACGGCGTTATGCCACGTATACCCCCCTTTCATGCGTCAAGATGATCGCAGTAGCTTCTTCGTGTCCTCTACTACCATCCTGGCAGCTCGTTTCAACATGCCTCGTTCATCGCCTTCCCTGAATCTGTCCCATCGATCCAAGCCATCCATGGCCGGTAGAGTCAGGCTCTCGTATCCCTGTCTGATGACCTTGCTCACTTCTCTCGGGCTTAAGTTGTTACTCATGCGTCCCTGGCTTTTCTCCGCTTCGACTAGATCGTGGTAGTGGGCTGAAACCTGGATGAGTATATCGATTGGTGCACTCGTAGGTCCAATCGGATTGGCAGTCAAGGGTTCAGGCGTCTTCAACTGAAGTTCGAAGGCTTGCTTGAAGCGATTGAGATGATCGCCGGTCTCCACAAGCTTGTAGAACAGATCATCGTATGCTGCAGGATCCGGCAGAAAAGTGTCCCCAGCCGTGACGGCGAGCGCGAGAGTAGCGAGAAGAGGGTTGATGAGCAAAGGTAGGTCAGGATCGCGCACGGCCAACGAGGGCGCATAGGTGGTCAGGAACCGGAGAAAGGATAGCAGCGTCTGCCAGAGCAGAGACCAATGATAGGTGAGCCGTGTGCGGGTGAAACTAAGATATGACAGTAGACGATGGACAAGGCCGATGGTAGGAATGTAGAGTGATATGTCCAGCTGCCGACGCAGATTATGATTTATGGTATCGATCAATATATCAAGGATCACGGCTGCAGCTGTGCGAGGCCTTGACGTCAGTGGAAGGAAAGGTTGGCGTTGCCGACATAGACGGACGGAATAGACTTGTTCGGAGTCGCATAGATCTTTACAAAGTACCAAATCCTCCACAAGGATGCGAATGATCAGTATGTTCAGGATCCCGTAGAGCGTGGCCCTCGGCGAGCGATATGCGTGGTGAAGTATATACGAGGTATAAGATAGAAATGCGCTCAGGGGTGATTCGCCCGTCCTCGGATTTGGAGGGCAGGAGATCAGATTGGTGCAGAAGACCTTGTTCGCATTGGTAAAGTCATAGAGTCCAAGCAAGATCGCAGCACCCGGGTCTGGTCTGGTCCATATTCAGTAACCCATAGGATTGTACATGACTAGCTAACTTACAATGCTGCAAATCCTTCCTTTAAGTCATCAGCTTTAGGTGGTGGAGGCTTTGCTCCTTTTGCTGGTGCCAGTACGCCAAAGCTAATATACGCCAACGTGTTGCCGAGAGTCCAGCCCTCGGCGACGTCCTCCTGAATAGCAATATAATGGTCTCTCGATTGAGAACAGACAATGCCAAGTCCTTGGACGATCTTCACAATGGCACCTTCGTTCACGAAGTCCTCCAGCCGTAGCCGATAGGGATTCCTGAACTCGAATTTGTTATAGTTGGCAAGCAGGCCCAATAGAAGAAACGGCCTGAATATCATCTCAGGAAGATCGGAGTCTTGAATGAACTATGGCAATGTAAGTGAACGGTCACCCATTAATTCAACGTTTGCTCTTTGCGGATAAATATGATAGAAGGAGCACCACACATCAAGTATGACCGAACAATGCAAAGCTAAGGAACGACTCATGCCAAGTTGGGAAGCGATTGATGTAACAGGGAGTTATTACCTTCATCAAGGCGGGAAACAGATCCCGATGAGCAAAGTAAGATACTAGACTTGTTTGGTATGATCCAGAAGTCAAGGACAAAGCCACATCAACAGCTTTGGTCCGAGTCTCTACTGGCCGACGCTATCAGCGTACTGTCCGATCGAAGAGAGTTCTCCAACACTCACAAGATCCTCCAGTCCTGATGATACTCTCGATCGAATTTGCGAAGTCAGAGAAGACAGTGTCAACTTCATCGAGCCCAGCGAGGACAGATATTATGTCTGAGCTAGGGTTGGTGTAACGCTTTGTCAATATAATACCTAAGAAGACCGTCAAAGTCTGAACTAGTAAGTGTCAACTTGAGCGCGAGGAACATTTTCCCGTAACGTACATCTAGTGCATTCTCTGCAAATGGAGATCTGCCAGACTTGACTTGTGAGACCGCTCGTACGAAGAGCTGCTGCGTTTCATGCTGCAGATGAATCAGATCGTCGGCGCCGAGCGCTTCCAAACACTGCTTCAGTCGGGGCTTGTCTGGCTTGAGGAGGAAGAACTCTTCCCAAAACCCATCCAAATCTGCCAGTTCCTCACCCTCTTGCTTGAAGAGATCGCCATACAGCTGAGCGATTTTGGGTTGGAACGAACTTGGCCTGGTCTGTTGGGTGAGAGGAGAAGCTTCCATTGTCCTATTACTCTCTACCAGACCTGTACAATCTCATACAGTACCAAATGCCTAGGCTTCCAGTGCCCACCATTTATCGATTGGAACTAGCAGTGCTGCTACATATTCAGGCAGGATGAAGGTGAACTTATCGAGCAGCTGACCACAACCTCGTGCTTTGTTCTCCGCCATAAAGGAGTTCGACGGAAATGGTAGAGTATCACAGCTTGATTCGAAGAAAAGTGAATAGCTTAGTCTTGTTTAGGAAAGGCCTGCCAAGGTTTCTACTTCTCTCACTGAGCCAATCATATCCTCGCAAATCGGCTGACAGAATATGGAAATTCTCCGTCATTTACTACTAAACATGACAAAGATTCAACACGTTGTACACCTCCTCCTCTACAATGTATCCATACCTATACACACTCTGTGCGTTGCCAAACTCTACCTAGTACCACAAGTTTGGACGCTTTCACCCCTAACAAGATGTCGTTGCAACGGGCTACCCAGTCCTTGACGTCGTCTTCCTACAATTTATTCAAATTCGCAGCAACTGCTCCTGCTGCCGTTGCTCGGTCGTATCGCCCTAGCTATCCGTCAATATGCCTGAGATGTCGTGTACAACAGATGAGCAAGCGAAAGCTTTCGACCGCTACTGAATATCGTCCTCATTCTCTGGAGCCCGCGCCGCCGCCACCCCGCAACACAAATATCCCAGACACTTCGATTGCAGGAATAACTCCGCAGAACAACAATGGCAGACTACCAAGACAGATAGACCAATACAATGCTGCAGATTCGAATCAACCAAATAAACAGAGCATTAGCATTACCGAACATGAAGCACAAAAAACAAAGCCAGTGGAGGGGATCCCCACTGCCTCCGACCCATCTACATCCAAAGCCAAGCGGCCTAGCAAATTACGCCCACGGAAAGCAGCCATTTCTCTCACTCCAACAGCCATAACTCAGCTCCGCAACCTTCTCTCCCTCCCAGAGCCGAAATTCATACGAGTTGGGGTGAAGAACAGAGGATGTTCAGGACTGGCATATCATCTCGAATACGTGGACAAAGCGGGAAAATTCGACGAAGCCGTGGAGCAGGACGGAGTCAAAGTGCTGATTGATAGCAAAGCACTCTTCAGCATCATTGGTAGCGAGATGGATTGGGTAGAAGACAAGTTGAGCCAGAGGTTTGTGTTCAGCAATCCGAACATCAGTGAGTTTGCCTACATCCTTTCTGTGAGTTTCTGTGAAGTCGGCCGCTAATGGTGCTGCAGAGGAACAATGCGGATGCGGAGAGTCATTCATGGTTTAGCACGGCCACCACCATCAAAAATCCAGCCTTTTAGCGACATCAGAGAGGCGTCCGTCAGCATCATATCATGTCTCGTGAGAGATATACTGAGCTCGCAGCATGTCCACAATACGCTACGACTTCTGCCATGTAGAAACGGCATGGCCTCAAAATCCGCCTGGCATATAGTCCATGATGCCCACCTTCTCCACCAGCCCATCTAAGCTCTTCACGAATGCCAAATGCGCCGGGTCCTCCTTCAGATAGTACATCAAGTCCTCCTCGCTCTCGAAATCGACGACGAAGCCGTGCGTGTATACGGCCTATGACAGCAATACCTACGATCAGCGATTGCGAACTTTAGGCAGGAGAATCGTCTAAACAGATCTGGGAAGTCAGGCAAGGAGATCGGTGTCATACGGCTTGTTCGGGGCTCATCTGCTTCCCGCCAGACGAGGATTTGATGTACGGTAGCGAGGTCTTCGGGTGGACGCATTTGGTCTTTAGATCAAGCATGCGGGTGCATACCTACACGGTTCAGCAAGATCCGGGTTTGAACTTTCTATGGAAGCACAAATGCAAACCTACATCGTGGACATCACTGGACTTGGTCGTTGCTTTGAACTATGAGGTGTCAAACGCGGTATGGGCCATGAGTGGAAAGGGTATCCCTGTCTCCCAACGGAAGTGCGGACATACCTCGAACATCACTACGTGGGTGATCGCCATAATTGGGTGTTGGTGAAGAGAGAGCTCTTATGAGTTTTGTGTGGGTAATGAGGGTCGAATGGCTTCCAAGTATCAAGGATCGAGGAGAAATACAAGAGTTAAAGCTTTCTCTGCGACTCATCAAAAGCACAGGCCAGGGTTGCAGGATTGACAAAGGTCTCAAGTCCCTCATTCACGGCTCCTGCGCTGCGTACCACCTTTCGCTACTACAAAGCTGCAAGGTCCCTCGGGCCGTCACAAAGGCCGATGGAGCAAAACCGGGGTACATTAAGGTACGCATGGAAATCATGCAGGTCTGATTATCAATTGAGGTGGGGCGCTTTATCCCTCGGCGCTGTCGGATATCCGTCAAATCCGTCAGCTCGGGACCGCTCGGCTTTATGTATGGTAACGCTATTTCCAACATAGCAACGCCCCTCTTACTGCAACACCTCACAATCTTCGTCCATCGTTCCATTCTAGCTCTTGCGTCAGAAAGGGATTGGCTGTGTTCCAGGCAGCACGACTATTGGAAGACGTGCTTCGCTCTCGATCTCGATCTCCTAGGCCTGTGCACGGCAGTGTTCTCGAGATATATCCCACCCACATTAGACACACTCTAGGATCGCAGAAGAGAAATTTAGTCCAAGCTTTTACATACTAGGGTACCTTAGTACCGTGGGAGAATTCCAACACCTTTCAACCCCCTCAATGCTCCTTGACAAGAAGGCCTCTGCACAAATCACTACTCAAAAAGCTATCCGCATCCCGTGTGCATCACGTCCAATACCTCGATCGGACCATTTTTCCGTGCACAGATCCACGCCCCCTTTCCATAGATAATAACTGCGGACATTATTCATGAAGAAGTCTTTCATAATTTCCAATGCAGAGTAGACTTGGAATGCTGTATATTGGAGCTTGAACGGAGTAGATATGTTTTGGATAGTTGATGGGGTTTTTGATGTAGAAGAGGGCGGTGTTTGTCGTGAATGGAGGATGGGGCGTGAGATGTGGGTGGAGGATGGGCGATGGGGACGTGGGGGGCATGGGCGATAGATATAATTATACATATCAGATAAGTGGCTGAACCGCCACTCAACAAGTCAGATACGAGAAAGCAAAGATGAACAGACTCGAAGGGTAATACCATCTATCATTTCATTCCTACCAGCTTGCGCTGACGACGGCTTCTTCTATATGATACGCGAGAAAACGATATTGAATTTCCAGTGATTGAATAAAATCATATACATATCTTACACGTACTGCGTGCTCATCGACCGCTTGAAGCCGAATCCCTCTCTGATTTTGGAACTCGTAGTTCTACCAAGGGGCCATCTAGCACCTTTGCCGTCATCAGCTCTGTTCGTTTGTCTGGATTCGGAGTCGCCCGTTTGATTATCTGATAGCCAGACATGTTAGTCTTCCTCCTATAGCTAGGGGATCGATCATTGATTATTGAGATTTACCCACCTTTGGCCCAACTATCGACTCCATCGACCATCATAGCACTATGTCTTCGCGTAGCATTGACAGGTCTGCCGCTCCGCTCATCAACGCTGCCGGCCGTACCGGGACGAGCTAGAACGTTCGAGATCTGTCAGCATGCCTTCTGGGAGAATGGACGAGAGCTCGTAAGGATGGATGTCTTCGGGATCAGGCTGGGGCTCACGATGACGATGACGATGACGGGGGGGGGCTAAGGGTGATGTTGGGGTTGGAAGGCTGACCTTCGACGGGGCTTGTGCCGTAGAGACTCAGGGGTCGCGGCAGGCGGGCATGCTTGGTGGACGAGTTGTCTCGTGCGATGGGGGGTCTGGATTGTGTGGTGTTCTGGGCGCTTGAGGGGACTTGTATGCTGGGTGCGTTGGATCGTCGGAAGAGGCGGGAGGCGACGCTTTGGTGGGTCGAGTGGCTGGGTGATAGTGACATCTTGTTCAACTTGGACCTGAGCGATGCGGAGCGTCCCGGCTTGACGTCGAGTTCTAGCGGTGCATCGAGATTGGCGACGTCTGGCATGGTCGGATCTCGGTTGGCTGGCGACGAGCGAGCTTGTAGCTCTCGTGCACCTCGCTTCGTTGGCGTGGTGTTGGCGCTGCTTCCACTTCTTCGGTCTTGGTGTGCTAGGGAAGATGCTCGATCGCCAACGGTAGGGAAGCTCTTTTCGGAAGATGGAGAGAGTTGCTCAGATAAGCGCCGCGGTCGACCGGTTGGAGATGGGTAGGACAGAGTTCGAGAATGCCTTGTGGTCGCATAACCTTCTCCACTGAAGACCGTCGCTGTAGCGGAGGTCGTAAGGGACGGCCGGATCGGTTTCTCTGCACCAGATACCCGCGTAGCTTCATGAGATCGAGTCGAAGGAGGTGACTCTGGTTCAATGTCTGACTCGCCATCGAATGTCAACGCCTTGGTCGGAAAAAGGACATAGTTGCTGTCCGAACTGTATGGGCGCCCGTCTGGGATCGAGGCTGAGTAACTTCCGGCGAAGAAGGGTTTCCCGTCGACGAGGCTTTTCTCTGTGATGATGCTAGGTGTAGAAGAGTTACCGGCGATAGTGGCAGAGCTCATTGTACCCGGTGTAGGTGGCAGCATCGCGCCACCGAACATCGGTCCAACAAAAGCTGGCGAAGAGGGTCTCCTCTGATGTTCTCGAATCTTCTTCCGACCAGCCTTGTCGACATTACGACCTTGACGACTATTTTGCTCATGGGCTAGCTGATCAGTGGTCTGATGCCCCTTGACTCCGCTAGGCTCTTTCTCCAATATCTCGCCGATCGAAGAGAAATGGTCGTTCACTGGAGGCTTTGTGGACGTCCGGGTGGGCGTCGTTGGCCCATCCCTCTCCTCAACCCATTTTCGCAGCCTTGCTTGGCGATGTACGTCTGGTGGGGAAGCCGCTCGAGCGGGCGAATTGTCACGGATGTTCCTCTCATCAGCCTGACGTGTATTGGCGCGGTCGACATCTTTTGGTCCGCCGTAAATTTCCGAGAAGCCGCTCTCACTCAATATGCTTAGTCGTGGGGAGCTAATGATATGTTCGTCCACGTCATCTTCGTCCTCGTTTTCACTGAAGAGACTTTCACTCGAATATAGGCTGCGAAGAACGTGGGTGCTCTTCTTGTCCTCTCGGAGAAAGGAAGGGATACGCTGTGAGGAATCTGCCTTGTCTGGAGATGCTCCAGCCCGAGAATGTGAAGCCTCTGTCCCTATCTTGTCTTGCCGGTCTTGTCTAGACACTGAGTTTCCGAGGTCGGCCTGGGGACCCGTGCTTGAGTCCTGAGGCCCAAACAATGTCAAAGGGGAAGCCAAGACAGTCGATCGTCTTTGAGACTGTCCGAAGTACAATTCTGCTGCCCCCATCTCCTCGATATTTGCTTCCATCGCTTCAACCTTGGCCTCTAGCTCACAGATCAGACCAACGGCCTCCTGCACGGCCACATCCCTTTTTTCGAGCTCCAACAGCAAATCCTCGTTGATGGACTGCATCTCTGCATTGTCGTTTGTCACTTTATCCATCTCCACCACTTTGGCTTCCAAGACTTCAATGCGTTGCCGGCGGTGGAACACTTCGAGCTTCAGATCAAAATTCTGTTTGTTGATCTTGGAAAGGTGCTGCTCCATCTCCTTCATGTTCATCTCTTTAGGTACAGATACATTCCTGGTCCCACCGCCACCACCACCATGCCGAGGCTGCGAGCTCTGCCTGCCGCTTGTACGTATTGATGGGATTGGGGAGCTCTGTACGCCTCTGTCTTCTGAGCCATCCATGTCATAGGTCTTGTTGACACGCTGGGTCTGTGCTTTCTTTTCTCGTAGCATGTCCTTCAGGAGGGTTGAGGAAGGGTTGGATGCATTCCTGGATGTGTCTGAGGCAGCCATGGCGTGTTTTCTCGGATGACTGCGTCCGTCGCCTCAGTGCGTAACCGGTCGTGCTGTGATCTGTCTCAGACCCGGTATTCGTTCTGAGAGAAGAGAACAAAGTGATGTGAATGGTGTACGATATCAGAGAGTTTGAACTGAGCGAGTTGCGAAGTATGTCCTGAATTGCGTAAGTTGGAAGAGAACCCTAGTATGTATGTTGAAGACAGTGTCACAAAGGTCTTGTGAGGGGACAAAGGACTGTGAATGAGGGTGAAAGCCGTTATCAATGAGAGGGTAGAAAGGCGAAAATGTGATAAGCAAAAGCATTGGCGGGGTCGTGTGCTGCGTACTGCGTCAATGAGGGGCGCGGCAGCTTTGTTCTCGTGAAGCAATCCTGGCGGTTGTTGTTTGTACAATTGAGAGTGGTCAACAAAAGATGATCAGGCTACCCGCATCAGTGGATCTCTCCTCCACACCCAAGATCCAGGTGCATCGTGAAGCCAGCTGCACGACATGCCCGTTCTCTCAGGGGCAGAATACGGAGATGCGGGATAGTAGGGAGGAAAGCATCGATTCGCTGGACCCATGCAATAGGATCAGCAGAGAATCACAGACGCTAGTTCACTATCACGCTGCACGTTGACGCTAACCTGCTTTTCCAGACCCTTGGCTTTCGGCCCGTGGCAAGCGTGGGTGTCAAACGAAGCCAACTTGCCAACCAGGCTTCATCATCCCTAGCGCTCATTAGCGTCAAAGCTTCGAGCCCCTGCCAAGCCTTGCGGCTACTTCATCTTCCCACTAGCTTTTCCATCTACGACATAGCTCATTGGCATACGGTTGAAGGTTGTAAACAGGCTCTACAGTCTGCAGCTGACGACGCTCACACGCTGGTCAGCGTTGAGGGTTGCTAGGGCGTAGCATCGTTTTCGAACTTATTCTTATGATGGGACTGATACGAGTTCGAGCAGGAGGCGGCACTCAGCAACTATCCTCAAGTCATCAACAAAGCATTGGAAATCTATTGACACCGGAAAGGAGTACGGTTAGTATCTCATTCTGCTATGACTTAGACGGATAAGGCTGGTTCATCTCAACCACGAAAGGAATACTTTGTCATGAGGACACAGGACAAGGCTTACGATGGAATCAGCAGCCATGATCAACATGATAAGTATGCGTGAACGCAGCGACATGGAAGTCATCCGGGTGGACCATGTAATCCTCCTTCAGTAACAAGTAGAGAGGTGCTGAGTATCTAACACACCATCTTCTCCAGCCGGAGTCGGTTCACCAGAGGGGCGACTTGTGAAAAGGGGTCGCTTATCAGGATTCGAATATCACGCCGCCTGCTCGAAGAGCGTGGTATACTTCTCCAGCAGCTCGTTGACAGCAGCCATCCCTCGCGCCTCATCCATAAGAATATCCTTAGCAGGCGCCTCATCCTCATCTTCAGAAGAGGACGTTCCTTTTACTGTTAGGGCGACAATAGCAGGAAAGTCCGGCGGTGGAGCAATAATCGGGTAAGGCTTCTGTTCCTGCGACCCTGGCCCCATAGGAAGCATAACAGAGTCTTGTGGGGCGGAACTTGAGCATGCCATACGCGATTTTGGTAAGGAGTTAGGATTATGCTCTCCATGATCGCCCATAAGTTCTCTTATTGTACGCTGATCCTTTTCTCTTCATCTTCGAGTGTGCTCGAAAAGAGCTTCTTGCTCGGACTCCGGAAGATATCGCTTGATGAAGATGTAACCAGAGTCGCTCTGGCGAACGATGTCAGTTGGTCTTTACATAACACTGCATGTGGGATGGGTCAATAACTTACTTCGTCACACTCCCATAGTATTCCATATTCATCTAAAGTCTCTGGAGATACGGGTTTACTATGTACGTTTGTGTATGTTAGCCTTGAATGATCCATAACCTTTCTCTTTGGCCTAGGAGCATACTCCTCCTGTTCTGCAATGGCCCTAGGACCGTCGTACTGGACTACAAGGGTAAATGAGGGGAGAGTTCTGAAAACGATCCTTCCTTGACACAAGTCTTGCCCGGTACGCTCCAGGGAAAGGACGGTGATGCGACGCCGTTGGTCCCTGGCTTCAAGCATACTAGCCACCTTTGCTATAAGTAGTCGTCAGGAAGAATCCAGGGATTCAGAGATGTCACAGATCTACGTCAGGCCATCTGCCTTATTTATAATAAGCCCTTCGCGGATCTCGTCCTCCGGAATTCTAAGATTCGATCATTTCCAAATAATATTACACTTCCCAACACCAGCGATAACATCCGGGCAGACGTGGTACATACAAATCTCCACCACCATCGTGTCCCTTGATCTTCTCGGTTCACTGGCCTAGATTCGAGTGGACGTTCCCGATGTCTCTTGAGGTGACTTCTTGCTCAACGACTGCAGTCCCATTCGCATTCCACCTGCATTTCCCGTGCCGCTGTTCTATATCACCGCAACACCTCCACAGTTCCCAGCACCACAAACCCTCCGAGAACTCCGAAACCCCAACCTCCTAGACCCTTAACCCCAACAATAACAGCATCACTTGTACCCGTCGCCGGCGTCGCCGCAGTCGCCGGAGCAGTAGCAGAAGTACTAACAGGCGAAGACGTAGACGCAGCCAATACAGTCGAAGAAGACATCGATGTCGATATCCTCACCGCCGCCGAGGAAGCAGCCGCGCTCGTCATGGTCTTCGTCGTCGCTGCCGCTGCACCAGTCTTCTTCGCCACAGCCATGGAAGAGCTACTGCTACCGCTCCCACTCCCATCTTCCGGCGGCTTTGCGACCTCACCGCCATGATTCCCACCTCCCTCTCCACCACTCCCATTGCTACTCCCGCCGTCTCCACCGCCGGTACCACCACCATCTCCACCGCCGGTCCCCCCGCCACCATCGCCTTTATCTTTGCTTTTTGGGTCCTGGTTTGGCTGTTTAGGTGCGGGATTGGGATTGTTATTAGCCGGAGGTACAGGTTGAGGTTCGGCAGGGACGCCGCCTGATGGTGGTGGTGGTGGTGGCGGAGGTCCTACTGCTGGTGGTGGAAGCGGTTCTCCTCCTGGCACGACCGGTCCTGTGGCCGGGTCGCCATGGGATCCGGGTGGCGGGCGCGGGGGGGGGACGTTTGGGGCGGGAGAGTCGGGGAGGCGGGGGAGGAGAAGAGGGTGCTTCTCGTTCTGTGCAGAGAAAAAACGGTCTTTGGGTGCGATTGTAGAGGCGGAGATGGATGAGGAGGTCAGAGATGTGAGGACGACGACGACGACGAGCGGGAGGGTGGGGAGGTGCATTGCTGTATTTTGCGTTGGGAGAAGGGCCTGAGATGAGTCTGAAGAAGGAGAGACATCTCTGCGCGCTGGGTCCCAGGACAATCTTATACGTAGATTTAAATGTCAAAGTCTCTCAGCCCCGGGACTTGTTACAAACTTTATGATAGTGTGAAGGGGCGGTACCGCATGTCAAGCATCTCTCATTGGTCGCGCGGGACGAAATTTGAGATTTCGGCACAGCCCTGCTTGCGGCTCCCTGCAGATCTTCAGCCCTGCAGGCACGCACTCGTAAACATTCAGCTTCGAAAATAGTAAACTAGATTCATAAAAAGTCCACCTCAACGCTCCCACCTATCAATCCAAACACGAAATCCATCCGCAGCAGCAACATCATACCTCCCCCCAACCCCCTCCCACACTTCCCAAAAACGCACCTCCAACTCCCTCTTCGCCCCCTTCAACTCCTGCCATCGGCGATAGAATTCAGAATTCCCATCTAGGATATCCTCCGCATCACCCAGTGGTATCCACTCCCTTTCAAGCCGCGTTTGTACCATCTCCAACAAACATTCTGGATCGCTGGCTTGGCAGATGCGGTTCAGATCTGATGTCTGAGTTAGTGTCTCTAGTAGTTTGGCATTCGTCGCCATGGTCTGGACGAAGAGGGCTGGGAAGCGGTCGAACGTCTCGTGCGTCAGTGATCTTTCTAGCTCGATGAGCCTTCCCTGCTCGTGGAGACCGATGCTGATGTCAACATGGGCCGTGTCCTGGAGGAGAATACAAGCCCTGCAAAAGGCTTCCCTAAAAGCGTTGTAGAGATCGTAAAGGGTTGTGACATTAGTCGAGCTGACGATGCTGGCGTGGTAAAGCATGCCGTACGCTTTGAAGTAGCTGAAGTGGCGGGCCAGCGCGGTGCAGAGGTAGAGCGTCCATTGATCCACCTCTTTTTCGTCGTCGCTCTCGTTGAAGACCCAGAGGAGGTATGCTGGGATTTTGAGACGGGTGAGGATTGGGTCTCGGATTCCTTTTAGGAAGCTATTGGTGGGGAGGGCTGTGACGTGGCCGGCGTCGATGAAGGGGCCGGAGATGTGCGCGGGTTTGTGATGGGGCATTGGGCGTTCTCGGGTGATTGTCGTCATGGCGAAGAATCGAAAAGTGAGAGCGAGATCGAAAGCGGGCACGATTGGATGAAGTATGAGATTTGCAAGGAGACATGTTCCACTGACCTTGATGGTTCGAGTATAATTCCCATTACTTTTCGGTGGACTCCACACGCCCCAACGTCACGTATGACTCCTTGGACCCATATATTTTTATATTATGATATTTTGACGAAAGAAACTTTGCCCTGAGGTCAAAACCAGATAAGGAAACGGCAATCAGACATTACACGAATGCAGGCACAACAGGAAATATGATTCATTGTGAAGAGAAGGATAAGGAAATGGAAGCTGTTGGGGAATCTGAGGTCCACGCCCCAACGTCACGTATGACTCCTCGGACCCATATATTTTTATATTATGATATTTTGACAAAAAAAACTTTGCCCTGAGGTCAAAACCAGACGAGGAAATGGTGACAGGACGTTACACGAATGCAGGCTCAATAGGAAATATGATTCATTGTGAAGAGAGGGATAAAGAACTGGAAACTGTTAGGGAGTCCTCAGAGCTATATATATATAAGGGTCTTTGATATTATGAGGCTGACTGTATATATCAAAGGAGTGCCACGATTGAACTTTTCGGTTTGCTACCAGGGAAAGCTCACTAATAGTTTTAGACAGTCTATGCAACATCGTTCTTCTGACCATGCTTTGAGCATCAGTCATTGCAGAATCGAAAGTCTCGACGTTGATGAGACCAAGACGATACTACCCTACAAGGGTCGAATACGTTAGATTTGGAGACCACTGTGTAGTGCGCAACGCTACCATAATCGATCAAGACAGACATCAGCAGATAGCAGAGATGGCATGGCTGGACTAGAAGACAGTATACTACTGGGTTTTCCAATGTCTTGCTGCGGAAGTATCATGAGTTTAGATGCTTAGCTAGCGTAGCCAAAACAATCAGTAAAAGCATAACTCTGGCCAACATAGTACCTGAAGCAACGATGCACTTACTCCACAAGTTCCCTTTCCTCGACGTATGGCTATCTTGGGAGGCTATAGTCCCGCATAGCCCCGGCGCTTGCTGCTCTGGTCCAATATGAGAAAACGTATATCGTACCAGGTAGAGGGCTTTACACATTTGATTCTATTGAGCCAAGTGCGGTCCAAGACCTTGCTGAAAGCGAACTTTTCCTTGTTTCACCCGTTAACGTCCTTCGGCCTTCGCGACTAATCCATCATCCAATCCCATAGGCATGAAGATACGGCTCTTGGTTCCTCCACTTGCAGCGCCGCGTGCCCAGATAACATCACCCTTAAGATAGATTACAGCACCTCCTTTCCCACTTGCACTAGCAGTGATGCGAAATAGAGGCAAGCCGGTCTGTAAGTCGGCCTCGCGCAGCGCTATCATATGCAGATCGTTATCGGCACACCATTCTTCGACAACATCCTTGAAAGTTGTGGGGGTGTCCGCGGCCGTCGGTGTGGGCTTCAAGACCGCGGCGGCTGGTGAATCTGGTACCTTTGGAGTTGTGATATTGATGGATGGCGGCTCCAAGCTTGTGGTGACGTCAATGCCATTTTCTATAGCATCAATGGCGCGATTGATTGAATCGACACCTTTGTTCCATTCATCTGCGATCTCCGGTAGCTCGTTGAATCTAGTAGCTCTTCGTATATCTTGTGTTTCTTCCTCCACCGTTTCCTTCCACCATTGATACCATTGGCTTATCTCGGCAAAATTTGCAGCCTCGGAGGTAAGCCACACGTGAAGAATTTGATGCCACTTAGAGAAGAATTCCACAACTAGAAGCTGTACCATTGCGTGGGGCGCAAAATGCGATCTCCATGCCAGTACTTGCTCAAGGGGAGTCAGATCTTGATCCGACGGGTCTACCGAAAAATTCTCTGAAAGGTATAAGGCGAGGCGTGGTAAAAGATAGCGGACGAGCATCGATGAGAGGTCAGAATGGAAGACTTGTCCCCAGCTCTCTAGTCCAGGTAGTACACCTGCGCCAAGGTCCCACGTGGATAGCACGGTCTTCAGCTTTCGCTTGACATCTGCCAGTAGACCAGTGGAGCTTCGAGGATTGGTATGCTGCTCATCAAGGTATTCAAGCCAAGGAAAAAGCCAGGCTTGAGGTTGCGTATGCCGGCGGTGCTTGTGCGCACTCTTTGGCTTCCATGCCGCTACAGCATCCGTGAGTCGTCTGACGACAAGCTGATCAACGACATTGGCAAGGATGAAAGGAGGCAAGACCGGTTCCCAGAGTTTGACGAGGTTGATAGCAATATCCGGATTATGCACGTCCCAGTCATTGGTGATAGCAGACCGGACCCGCGGAAGCCAGTACTTATGCAGCATTGTCTCATATGGCGTAGTGGATTTACTTTGCGGCTTAAAGTCAGTGACCCCATTCTGCAATGCGATCTCGGTGCTCTTAGTCTGCGGCCGAATGTTGAGGGTGTGGTGAAGCCTGTGCAGGTATGAGACCACACTAGTTGGGTGCCGAAGCGGTTCCCAACCCTCCATCGTGCGTTTGAATAGAGGACTAATGGCGGCGACGGCGACCTCTTCCAGACCAAAAGGACTCTTCTCATCACCTGAGAAGCCCTCCAATGACTCCAGCCTGCCTGTGATCTTCTCCCAACTCGATGAATCGACCTCATCTACTGAATCTCCCAATATCATTTGCTGCATGTCCTGTACCGTGGCCACCACGTCTGCCATTGCACGCTTCTCCTTCTCTTCGCTTTGTATTGCTAGTTTCAATTGGGTTTGCTCGTTTTCAAAGTAGTCTTCACGCTCTTTCAGCGCTTTCCACTCATCCATGAAGGCCTCCAAGTCCCTCCTAGCTCTACGAGCTATTTTCATCGGTTCTGTTTCGCTTGGTACCATTGCAGCTCCAGAGCTCATCAAGCCTGCTGTTGATGCGAGAAGTCGCGTCTCTTGACCGGTCGCATCAATGATTGATTTCAGCACATTTGGTACTTCCAGCCCCTCTACCGCGGCCGCCATCTCTGTCGCTGTCCTGTACCTTGGCTTCACTCTGGCTGTTGGTGTCCCTGCCCCGTTTGTCATCCCAGCCAGTCTCTTCTCTTTCAGCTTACGCTTTCTCTTTCTCTCTTCCTCAGATGATTCCTCAATAATCTCCCCACGGAAAGCCGCTTCCCTCTTTTCTTCATCCTTCGCTTGCTTAGTCTTTTCTTTCACAGCACCCAAGCCAGCCCCTTGAGGCCTCAGTTGTGTTTCGATGGGAGCCAGCCGTCCTTTCCCCGTAGCTCCTAGACCTTGACCCTCTTTGTAGCCCATCTTTGCCATCATCTTTGCGGCAAAGGAGTTCGGGGCCGCCGGTGATGCCCCATGATTTGCTTTCGTGACGCCATTTGGAGCTGGCTGGCGCATGTGGTTGGTCTTTCGTCTCTTGTCTCTGTGATCAGAGTCTGAAGACTCATCGACTTTCCGATCACTGCCCATCTCGAAGCCTTGCATTGTCTTAAGCCAGATATTGTTCTTAATTTATCAAGAGTGGTAGGTCTATCTCCTCTCATGGACAACTCGAGCTGTAGGTTGAGTACGTGAATAGAGTTGACACCCTCCCATCACGGAGTATCACGCAGTATGTCTGATATCGCAAACATGGGCGGAGTACGAAGTACAGTGACGCGAGTGATTCGGGATCACTGCCAAGCACGCCAAGGCACTAGGATAAGGCGCCAAGACATCCTTATCATAAGTACAACGGCTTCTAATTTGGAAAGCGGAAAGCGAGCGCAGTGAATTTCCGGCAATTGCACTCGTGTGCACCTGCAGATTCGCTATCTTGCAGACACCATTCCCTTATACACCATCCATCACGCCCTTTTCGAATTTCTAGCCATGGCCTACATTTCACTGGGCCAAGATGAGCGCCATGCTCTTCTCGAATCAGGATGCGCACGAATGGCAGATTCACCTCCAAGTGATCCAAATGATCATCTGGACGAAAGAGGACGCAGATCTCCCGGAATAGCTCGATTGTACTCTAACGCGATGGACCCTCCAAAGACTGTCTCCAGGGAAGGGTCTGTGCTGAGACACCCTACACCAGACCTACAATCACTACAAGGTGCCTACATAAGCAATGTCGAGCGACTGGAACGAAGTGCAGAACGGTTGAGCTTATCGTCATCGGGCATTGGTGAAGAGCTGAGGAAAATACGAATGGAGCAGCGACTGTCGGATAGTAGGCGGTCTTCAGTCATTAATTCTTCGGTGGAGGATGATGAACATAGTCCATCATTCAGTCGGCAATTCTCATATGGCTACGGGTCTCACGCGTCGAATTCCATTGTCGGCACAAACAATGTTGCACGGTCCGGTGGATTCTCTCCTGCTGCGTATTACGCCTCTCCCAGAGAGTCTGTACGCTCAGGATCTTGGTCAAATCATAATTCGGTCAAGGGGAGGTCCGTGTCGTATGGTACGCGCCTCACACAGGTCTCTGAACCTGAGCAAGAAGGCAGACCACTCGACTCTCCACTCTCGAGTCGATTGGTACCAGTTTCCCCCGAGCCCGAGGCCCCTACAAGTCCACTACGGGTTGTGAACAACGAAAGCTACAACCTCGACGATGTCGAGATACCACATACGCAGTCTGCGTTATCGGAAATACCAGGTCCAGAGCCAGAGCTCCGACCTTCTATTGATACATCCCGGCAGGCCAGCGGGCTCTTCGCTGACTTTGATGGTGTACACACCGAATACCACCCGGATGGCCATGTCAATCCACAGGAAAGTACAATTCGCGTCGTATCAAGCCAACCTCGCCCCCCGAGCAGGGTGATGCCCTATATCGAGCCACTATCGGGCGAAGACATGGTCTACTATCCCGCTCCCGTTCCCATGATGTTAAACCTCCCCAAGAGACTATCGAAGTTACCGTCAGCTCCGCAACGAGAGAAGCGACGATCGGAAATGTTTGGCACCTTGACCGCAGATGCGCGATCATCGGCGGTATGGCTGCCAGACATGCTCGGAAGCGCAGAAGAGGGTGCTCAGCCCTCAGAGGACTCGTTCACCCACTCGAAAGCCGGCAAGCGACGCACAATGGCTGATATGCCCCCACAGCTACGGGCGACCATGTTCTTTGACCAACCCTCAATCCGTCAGAACATTGAAATCAAAGGTGACTCGGCGGTTGAGACATTGGACAGTATCCTAGACGCTTCAGCTTTTGCCCCTGTCAGCGCGTTTACCGATCATCCATTTGCTGGCCGTGTGGGCGCGGACATATACGAGCGAGAGGCTTCTAGGCCCAGGGCGAGTGTCGTAGTCGCACCTCAGAGGAGAAGGAGTACTATGGACATCCTTACAAAACGTAATAGCAGCACGGATCAACTTGGTGAAGCGAAGAAAAGCCCGAACGTACTTAAGAAACGTAATAGCAACCCCAACTTGCTCGACGATGCGAAGCGGCGGAATAGTAGCTTGCTGAGCTTGGGGAATCTGGTCAAGCGCCGAAGTAGTACTCAGCAATTAGAGAACGCTGAAGAGTATCATGATGCTGGTGTAATTGACGTATCCGGCGAGGGAATGTCACTCCACGCTCCAGTTGACGATGTTGAGGTCGTTGCTGCCCAAGAACCTTATTATGATGATGCGCGGGAGCAGCAAGAAGAGCAGCAGCAATTAGTGAAGGAAGAGGAGGAGCAACTCATGAAAGAAGAGCAAGGTGTTGACTTCGGAGCGGCTCCTACGACACTGCTCGCTGAACTTCAGCTGCGTAAGGAGCAGCAGAAGCAACGTACTCGTACCGCCGCTACTGCTTTTCCAAATGGCATGCATTCCACCCTACTCCAGCTAGATACCGTAGACCAACTGCAAAAGCAAAAGCGGAAGCAGAGACATACGAAGCTCGCCTGGGAAGATCCTGGTGCTCACCACCCTGGCATCGAAAACGAAGATGACGAAGACATTCCTCTGGGAGTGTTATTCGCAGGACGTAAGATGGGCGCTACTGAAAAGTCCCGCCGACTGGACGAAGAGAGACCACTAGGTCTAATCGCAAGGCGCGATATGGAAGACAATGAACCTCTCAGCCACCGCCGTGCTCGGCTTCGAGGTGAAGCCCCGGTACCACGCAATACGGTTGTCAACAAGCGGAATAGCATGTACACCCTCAATCTGCCCGACGACCCTGGGGATGATGGTGGCTTAATGGACAACAACTGCAAGGAAGCAGACAACGATAATGAAGACGAGACCCTTGGCCAGCGTGTCCGCCGGCTCAGGGCCACCCAGATACCGATCCAACCTCGACCCGTCAGTGGCGATTTTGCAAGCGAAATGATGTCTCAGTTCGGCGGCCTCTCGCTGTCAGAACAGCAAGTTCCCAATTCACCTGGTCTTCACACCACCAACCAAACACCAGACCCCGAAGAAACATTAGGCCAGCGCCGCAAACGCTTGCAAGCGGAAGCTGCCGACAGGATCCGTCAAGCAAGCGATGAAAGTAACGAAGCCGCAGCTCGGCCGCCGATGAGCAAGCGCCGCAGTATGGCCGATATATTACAAGCTCATCCCGCTGCCGGTGCAGGATCAGTCCCAAGAGTCCTGTCTAACGAGATCAAATTCGCTCCGGCACCGCGCACACGCAACACTTCGTGGGCTATCAACCAATCTAGGCAGCTTTCCACGGGTATGGGCTTACCCATAGCCAGTGGACTCGGCGCGCCCAGTGGCGGCTACTATGGCATGCCGAACGGCGTTGGCATGAGTGGGTTTGCGAACGGAGGTGGCTATTTCCCACACCCCATGGTGCAACAACCGGTGGAGCTGGTCGATGGCGGACGGAGGGACATGATCGATCGATGGAGGCAGAGTGTGTACTATTGACAGGAGTATGGGATCGTGAGACGAAAGGCGCAATTTTGGTGAATGCTTGCTGATATGGGGTATGATAGTGGCTTTGACATAGCTGGGTACTGTGGTATGATTATAGGTCTTGAGCGATACGTTATACGATCAAGTGGGCTTTCACGCAGTAGGACATTCACTGCGTTACCTTATCTGGCTGGCAGGTCGGAATGGTAGTGGTGAGGTGAGGACGGTTATTGTATAACATTGATAGGTCAGATAATGACGAGAGATGTTGTTTAATATCTACCTTGGAATATGATAATTATAATCCCGATACCTCATCTACAAGCCACCCCTTGGTAAAATACCATGTGTCCACTCATACAAATCAGTGGAAGATAAGGTGGAATATCACCACAGTCTTAGAAACACGCTTAACACACAAATTACCAACTCGCATTTCCTGCCATCCATCCACTGGTTCCAAAATGTGATTTCTATCCACTGCACATCTTCACCTCCGCACATCTTTCTTCTCCGTATCTCGATCGTATTTATACTGCGGTAACATACAACATACGTGTTCCTCGAAGCTGAATGGGATCTGTTGAATGCATCAGATGTGGTTAGGTAAAGGACTAGATAGGTAACTCTGTTCATGTTACACCGTTCACGTTATTTGGTTTGATTTGATTGGTAGGGTAGGGTAGGGTGGTGATCTGGGTGTTGGGTATAGGTGCCTGGGTTGGCTGAGGTGGTAAGAAAGGGGGGGGGAAGGGGCGAG